>VOFC01001844.1_pt1 | contig 12001 bp, 21 predicted proteins | sample 5384161 | NCBI WGS metagenome assembly VOFC01 (sample SAMN12384722, study PRJNA508395) | human gut metagenome | isolation source: healthy gut B | host: Homo sapiens | reverse complement strand
TTTTTCTCTATTTCATCATACACCTTAAGAATATTTGCTTTCGAAGGTTCATTATATTTTTGTTGCTCAATCGCCGACTTTATCATATCAACCGCCGATTTTTTATCGTCAATCTCTGACTCTATTTCGTCAACTGTAGGAATCTGTAATCCAGCAGAATAAGTAGCATCGGAATAATATGACATACGATAGAAATAATTAACAATCGACACCACATCTGATGCAAATTCTTCTATAATATACCGCCTAGTAAATCGCTGTTTGTCAGACTCTTCCAATGCTTGTATTATCCATTCCGAAAGAGTTCTATAGAAATTCTTATTATCCGTGTTAATTGGAGAAATACGCTTGTGATTAATATCAAAAGCCAGCTTTTCAATTTTAGTATTTTCATCCGCTAGAATAATTGTCCTATTAGCTCCTAAAAGTGCGTCAGCTATTCTAATTCATACATTACATTGTCATTTGACGTGCGCACTTTTTGATACAAACGATAAGTCAGCAATAAAAATATCTGCACCTTGTATCTGCTTCCAAATAGCTTCGTTTATATTAGGAGAACCTGCATCTTCTTGAGTCGGACTTTTTATTATATCTATTGTTGTTCCTTGTTCTTTTAGTATTTTTACGGCTTTATTTAATTGATTTTTTATATAGCTTGCAGTTTTCTTATTCTGGCTTTGCCATGCCAAAAACACTTTATATGTCATTATCCCACATCCTTTTATTCTGATATTTGTAACTTCTTTATAAACATATCATCCTCCAAAATCCTTCATATTATTAATCCCCCAACCTATTTTAATTCCTATAAGATTAATCTTACTCTTCTTCCTCTTCAATCCATTCCTTCAATTTTTGCTGTAACAGTTTCTTATCAGGCAAATACAATTTATACTCTGATGCATAAATATTAGCATCTTTAGGCAAAGTGATTTCAACTAAAGCATCATTCTTTTCTTTGCATAGAAGAATACCTATTGTGGGATTTTCATCTTCCATTTTTTCATATCTATCATAATAATTAACATACATCTGCATCTGACCAATATCCTGATGTGTTAATTTATCCACTTTAAGGTCTATCAATACATAACAACGTAACAGCCGATTATAGAACACTAAATCCACATAAAAATTTTTTTCTTCATCATATGTAAACCTTTTCTGCCTTGCCTCAAACAAATAACCTTTTCCCAACTCCAGCAAAAATTTCTGCAATTTATTTATAAGTGCTGTTTCCAAATCTGTTTCTGAATACTTTGCCTTTTCCTCCATGCCTAAAAATTCTAAAACTGTAGGTTGTTTTATTATATCTTCTGGTTTTTCAATCACGTTTCCCTCTTTTGCAAGACGTAGAACACCATTTTTATCCCGGCTCAAAGCCAAACGCTCATACAAGCTTGAATTATATTGTCTTTGTAAAGTACGAACTGCCCATCCTGATTTTGAAGCTTCAATTTCATAAAAGCTACGCTCATCCTCATTATCTATACGCATTAATTGCAAATAATGCGACCAAGAAACAATGAATGGAGGTTCTTTTTCAAAAAAGCTAAACACTGTTTCGCTTTTTTCAATTGCGAAAAGGCTAAACACTGTTTCACTTATTCGTTCCTTGTAAGTCAAATAAAATTTCCTGGCATTTTTCAAGGTATCTTCTGAAAATCCTTTTCCAAACTCTTCCTGTAGTTTTTCAGATAATATCTTAATAACCTTACTTCCATATTTTGCACGTTTCTACCACATCTGCTGAATCTCTACCATCCATCTTCCCAATGAATAATACGTCATAATCTGCACAATATTTACATGTTTAACAATCACATTTCTCGCATAGTGTATTAATTCAACTGAATCAGTACATAGTTTTTCAAGTTCACTATCTTTGTCATTTGGTTCAATATTTAATTCAATGCTCATATTACCTCAGCCCCTTTCTAAAGTGCATCTTATTCTCTGTCAATATTGCTCTATAAAACATTTTCCGCGATTCTTTTCAAAAATCAGAAATGGTATCTCTGCTTTAGCAAACATACTATTATTTATCATCTCTAAATACTTTTTTCGAACAAGATTTTAACTGCAACATACTTGAAACGTGTTCATCCATTATATTAAATACGATAGAAATTGTTAAGCCCGTTATGTGCATCATTTAACTGATCAATTGCATTTCAAAGTTCATTCTTTGTATCTTCACTAATCCGCTCCCAAATTAAAAGGAAATAATAGTTGCTATTAGTAGCAGAGCAAAAGAAAAAGTCTCGGAATCCGCTTGTTTAGCGGGTTCCAAGACTTGTGGCTCTTATTCAAACTCTTTTTTCGGGTTCGATTTTTCACATAAATCTGCTATTACTGCGTTGCAAAACCGCATTATTTTGATACGGTTTTGCATCTTGTTAATATGGTTTCAAAATTATTGTACCCAAATTGTACCCAATATACATTTTACCACTTTCTGCATACACTACATTTTTTTCCAACTTCTCACATAAGCTTGAAACCAGCTCATCAGTACTATCATCCTCTAAAAGAAAATGTTTTAATACATCAAATCTGGCCATCCGATTTATCAGCTTGCGTGTCCCTTCAGAAGAAGCCTGCTTATATTTTTGAATAAATCATATAAATTTCTCTCTTCCAAGGATAAATCCAATGTAACATTTTCCTCGTTCTTAAATTTATCGTATATATCTACAAATGCATAAAATTTCTTTACTTCCTTGTCTGAGATAGTTTTATTCTTTGACATAATATAAAAAACGACTGAAAACAATGTATATAATTGGCTTGTTCTTCTTAAAAATGGTAGTGTTTTATCACAAATAAATTTATCAACTAATTCCATTGCTTTTAATACTGCATTTCTATCCTTATCTGCATCATCATAATTCGATTCATAATCTCTATATGCATCATTTAGTGCCTTATCTGTTTGCTGATCTATAATCCCTCTTTTGTATAGCAATATCAAACTCGCGCAAAACTCAACATCCTGCATTCGTTTTACTACATTTGCTCTAAATAATTCTTTTCCTTCCTTACTCCAAAATTCATTTTCTGCTAGCTCTCTCGCTAAAGCTGCAAATTCTCCACTTATAACATTTCTCTCTCTTGATTATTTAGATTATAATCTGTAAGATTTAATCTTTTAAACATATTTTTACATCATCTATTTTTTACGTCTCTCGCAATTTCGATGACAGATAATTTATAATCCCAGAAATCTTTTTTTTCGTCGGGTGATAAGTCAGAAAAATATTTATTTCCAAACCTTTGTTTGCTCTCTTCTTCGAGTAAATAATTTCCTTTAAGTTTAAACTCTCCGTTTACAAAATTTTGAATAGCAGTTATCCTTTGCTGCCCATCAACAATGTGCAAAATTGCTTTTCCTGTCTCTGGATCAGTTTCAGAATTCCAAAAATATACTGATGGGACAACCAAATTTAGCAAAATAGTTTCCACTAATCTTATCCAATCCTTTTCACCCCAAACCGCTCTTCTCTGATACGAATAATCAACAACCAATTCACCTCTTTTTCTCATTCCAATTATTTCACTTATTTTCTTATAGTTTTGGTCAAATTCAAATTTCATTTTGTAATAAAACCTCCTTCGTTTTCATAATTCCATCTAATTGATAATCCTCAAGATCTTCCCAATTTCTGTATATTCTATAAGAAATTGGATGAATAATTGATAATTCACCTTGTAACAAAATATTACATTTTGATATTTTTTCTTCCCATCCTTTCCTTAATCCTTCCAAATCTTTAAACTCTTTATCGTTTATATATCCTCTAAATATAGATTTAGTAATCGATGTATATTTGGGAATTACATTTTTTTACGTTCTTCTCTTATTTTATCCCAAATTTTCCCCAAACAAACTATTAGATATAATAGCAATATCAATATCCGATTCTTTTTGATTACTATCGCTAGCATTTTCAACGAAATGTCTAAATGGTTTTTGAGGTGATAAACTCATTCCTAATTTTGCACTTCCTACAATTTGCGCACTGTGAAAGCTAACTTCAAAGCAGTCTGATACAATTTCTTTAAATCGATCCATTTTATCAATAAGTTCATTTCCTTCTGTATGTTGATATTCCGCAAAATACCAATTGTTAGTTTTTATTATGTACTTTATATAAAACTCTCTAGCCTCTAATTTCTTAATATCTTCTTTTATAATACTTTCATCGTATATCATTAGCGCTTTCCTCACATAGTCGACTATATTCACATATTAATTTACGTAATTCCTCTCCAACTTTCTCCGCCATCAATACTGGAACACCATTTCCAACTGTCTTAAACATATCGGTTAATGACATTGTCTTTGGCAATTCAAACTCCATAGGTGCCGATTGTACCGCCAAAACTTCCGCCACACTGAGCCTTCTTGCCTTATATGGATGTAAATGAACTTCATTATTTCCATATGCCGCAGTTGGCGAATACCTCCATCTATGCAATCTTTTATAGGATTTTTTGAAACATCCCCTCATCTATTGTCTGCATTCTATTTAGTCCAGCTTTTGGGGTAAAATAATTATTTGCGTTTGCATGGATCTCCACTCTATTTTTTTCAAACCAGTACTGAATGTTAACTCTTTAATAATTCCAACTGGAGGTTTTGTAATACTACCTTCAATAAATCTTTCTGTCGTAGGCCAGTCTATGTTCTTTATCATTTCAAGAGTATTATAATTATGAATTCCCCAATTAAACTCCTGTACTAATTTTTTATAATTTCTCGCTGATGTTGATTAGTACATTTTATCCCGATCATTATTACTCTCTCTCTTTCCTGCGGCACACCGTATTCAAGAGAATTTAGCAACTTATCTATAATATAATATCCTTTTCTCTTCATCTTTCTATACATTTTGTCATAAAATTCCTTATGTTTTTGGTCTTCCACAAACCTTTAACATTTTCAAAGACAAAAAAATCAGGCTCTTCTTTTTGCTATAAGATCAAAATATGTTTTTGATAACTTTCCATTGTCCCCTTTGCTCCTTTGTTTTTTCCAGCAGTAGAAAAATCAGGGCAAGGTGGTCCTCCTATAAATCCTATAATACTATTTTTTTTCTTTTCCTGACTATATCATCAAGGATTGAATTTTCCTTCAGATAATCGCATATGTCATCATTAAAATATCCATATTCGGGTTTTAGGCATCTGCATTTTTCTCTTGAATATTTATAAGCATCTAAAAACGGTTGGTATTTTTCTGAAACCATAGCTATATCAAATCCTGCTTCCTCCATTCCCAAATCCAATAAACCACAACCCGAAAAAAAAGAAAATAATTTTATCTTCATTATTTATTTTTTGCACCCGGTGCATCCTCCATACCTTTTTACTTTTTAATAACTGCCCACTTCTGCAGTTTCTAATTTTACATTAGCCAAATATTTTGCGCCATGCATTTTCTTATAACTCATCATTGTCATGAATATCCATATCCCATATTGTTTCTCCAACTACTTTTACACATTCGTCAACATTTCTAGAAATCTCTTTTCCCCAAAATCTAATCACAGTCCATCCCATAAATAAAAGTTGTTTATTTATCTCATCGTCTCTCTCTATATTTTTCTCAATTTTTTGTACCCAATATTGACTATTATTTCCTTGTTCCAGCCTTGGTTTAAGGACTTCCCAATCTTTTCCATGGAAGAATTCGCTATCGCAAAATATAGCAATTTTATATTTTGTTAATGCTATATCCGGTTTCCCTGGTAATTTTTTATAATTTTTACGATAACGAAGACCTTTTTGCCATAACGCTCTACGTAGTTTTATTTCAATACTAGTATCACAAGACTTTATGCATTGCATATTTCTTCTTCGTTGTTCTCTAGTTAAATTATCCATTTATATTTTCCTGCAATTTTCCACTTACCGCCTTTGCCACATACCAAAAAAACATCACCCCATGGAATGGCATTTCCCAAGGCTCTATACTGGGCAGCCTCACTTCCAACAAGTTCAAAATCATCTGAAAAGACTGTATTCTCGCCACTTCTCTAGGTGTAAATCTGCGGTATCTCTTATCTTCCATAAGCACTGGATCTGTACTATTTAAAGACACCTTTGCCAAATGCGCCCCCACCGTATTACAAGGCTTATTAATATCCTGTGCCCTTCCCCTTGTTCATACTATACTCTTTTTTTTTCATCATTCCAGCTACAGCACGTTCGCTAAAAAATATTTTTCATCCACTTTTTTCTCAATGACCTTTTTAATGGTGCAAAATTATTTTCATCTTCTATCTCCACATCTGAAATGAAAAATTTACATTTAAATCTTTTCTAAATCCAACAATAATCACATCGTTCCCTCTTTTGTGGCACTCCATAATTGGCTGAATTCAAAATGCGGTACTGAACATCATACCCACTTTCTTCAAATTCTTTCATGATTAATGGAAATGCACTTTTTTATTTGCTGTAAGAATCCCTTTACATTCTCTGCAATAAAACATTTAGGTTGTCTTTCCCTTTAATATCCTGCACATCTCGAAAAACAGCTTTCCTCTTTCATCCTTTACGCCGAGACGTTTGGGATTCTGTGCAATAATAGAAAAAAGACTGACATGGGAAACCACCTGTCAAAATATCAAACTCTGGGATCTCTTCCGACTTTACCTCTCTGATATCGCGGTTATCAGGCGTAATTCCAAAATTCTCTTTAAAAATATTACAAGCATTATCATCAATATCATTGGCATAAACTATCTCCATGCCATTAGACTCATAATGTTTACCCAAGAAATCAAAATCACCCAACAATCCAACATCCGTTCCGCCACATCCACAAAACAATGATGCTACTTTTAATTTTTCCATGTTAACAACTCCTCAAATTGTCCCACTTGCTTGGGATCAAATGTTATATCCGCTCCATCCGCAGGTATCATATCGATCTTATCTTGCTTATAAAGTCCTACCGGATCTTGTAACAAAAACAATTTTCGTTCCGATTTACTAAGAAGCAAACGATATACAAAATATCTATCATGAGTACTGCTCGCTGTATTCCACTCATTTTTGTCAAATGAATTCTGTTAAAAAATGTAATGGTTTTGAACTAATAGTCGTTTTGACTTCAATATATCTCTTTTCGCTCATCCAGCTCTACCGAACTAATATCATATCCAACGGCAAATTGCGTAGGTATTCGCTTAATCAAATGAATCAAATCCTCACGACCACCTAATTTAATTCTCATGCACTCATGCCCATGAACCAGACTTTCACCTATGTCACCTATGTCTTTTTGTTGTCAGCATATCATAATATGTAGCAATACGCTTTTCAATCACATCATCCCTTTCAATAAAGTCTGCTAATCCAGCATCTTTGGCATTTCTTGCATTTTCTTTAAGCTGCTTTAATTCTTCCGCATCATTTGCAATATATGCCAAAATATCTGTTGAAAAATCCGTATTCTTCATATCTCTATTGACATATACAAACCAGCCGTCACTACAGGCTTTCACCGTCTCCAAACTTCCATGACGACTTTGTATCATATTGTCATATCCATCAAACCACTCATTGATTCACAAAATTTTATAATCGATTCTTCTTCCAACGTATTAAGATAGTATGTTCTACTATCATAAGTCTTCAAAAGATTTGCAATCTCCATGTAATCCAAAATATCGCCTGCATAACGTACCACATCTCCAATTTGATCATACGTCATTTTATTCTTTCGATTATCTGAAATCCTCTTCCATGTACTCTCAACACCTTCGTGATCTCTAGTCACACGCAAATCGTTAAATATACAATGGCATGCCTCTGGTTTAGTTATCCCAATAGAATTTTCACCTTCTCTATTAGCATATCTTAATAATTGCAAAACATATTGTGCAGGTTTGAATTTTATGCCTTGCTCTATCTGCTCCAATACCGCCCTAGGCTTTATATGTGCACCCGGATATTGAAAATTGTATAGAAATACTTTAAAACACTCAACCAAATCTTGATTATTAGCTAATTCTATTGCTCGTCTACCCGGTTTGTCTGTTATCTCCGTATGTTGTATAAATCAAACAATGCTGAAATCTCTGTTCTCCAATTATTTATTGTTTTTAATTCCCTATGTGCATTTCCTGGATATCGAAACAGGGCAGCATTTACATCAGCAACAAAATCATCCGTTGCTTTCACCCTACCCTTGCAATTTTCTCTGCAACATATATTAAAACATTTTCTATATCTCCTTTAAAGCGAGGTCTAACATGATGCAACCTAAAATAATACTCTTTTTGGTATTTGATATTCAGCCATTATTTTCATCTCCTAACGCTTTTGTTAATTGCTCTGCAATACACTGTGCCATAAGCGGTGGCACTGCATTTCCCACTTGTCTAAACTGTTGTGTTTTGTTGCCTAAAAAAATAAAATCATCTGAAACGATTGTAATCTTGCACACTCCCCTAACCGTTGGTACTGATTATATTTATAATGAAAATGATGTCTATGTCCTGTATCAATAGTAGGTGCAGGTTTATCACTTGCAAATCTTGTCCATGCAACATGAAAATTTCTACTATTTCTATATTCTTCTGGTAAATCCTTATAGTTTCCACCATCTGGAACCAAAGATATTATTTTTTTGACTTTTTTCAGAATGATTTGCAGCAACATGATTTCTAACCACACTTGAATTTTTTCTCATTAGTTTTTTGATAATCGTTCTGTGCATCTGTGAGATATAGCGCATTCTCACAACCTAATTCACTCTCTAATGTGGGAAGATCTGACAATGCCATGCTACAACTTACAATTTTAGTGATAGCTTTCGGATATTCGTAGTGTCCCTTTTTTCATTCCCACAAACACTACACGTTTTCTATTTTGCGGCACCCCATAATCTGATGCACATAATACTTTATATTGAATTTCATAGCCCAAATCAGTAAATTTCTTGATAATACTATCTTTGATCTGTCCACCAAATAAGCTTACAAGCCCCGGAACATTTTCAATTACAAACGCTTTCGGCTTGATTTCTTCCACTAAACGTATATATGTCAAATAAAGCTTATTTCTAGGATCATCAAATTTTCTCGGTCCTGAAAGTGACACCCTGACAAGGAGGTCCACCTATAATGACATCTATAGTTTTATCTCCAATTAATGGTTTTATATCCTTTTCATATGTTAATTCTGTTATATCTCCACAAATCGATTTTGACCCTTTGTGATTTAATTCAAATGTTTCTAAGGCTTTAGCATCATTATCTATTCCCAGCAAAATATTGTAGCCTGCCTTTTCAAATCCATAAGATAAACCTCCACATCCACAAAATAAATCAATGGCGTTTAGACTTGTTTTCATTTTGTTTTTTACCTTTCTATTATCCTCTGGTTTCTCTGCATTCTCTGGAATTGCCCAAGCTTCTCCCAACTTAAATGTACCTTTTATCCGGTTTTCAGAGCATAATATTTGTACTCTGCGTTGAGAAATATTCCATTTTTTTGAAGCTTGATTTGCTGTCATATAACCCATATTATTTACCTCAACTTTCATATATCATTATATTCTACGGGGCGAACAAAAAGCAACCTGATCTTTTTCTCATTTCAGTTCTCATTTCATTCCAATCACATACAGTTAAAAAGAGACATCGTTTTCATTGATGTCTCTCCAACTATTTCTTATCAGCCATATAATATTTCTGTTCTTACAATCTCCTCAGCTCTCTCCCGAATATTGTTCATCCTCTGCACCCACAGCATTTGATTTTCCTCTTTCAAATGTTCCGTCACGCCCTCTTGTTCTGCCATCTGCTTTACAAGCAGATCAAACTGTGTCTCTGCCTGTTCCTGCATCATAAGCAAATGTCCCTTTAGTTTTCCGCTTAAAAGCATCGTCTGATAGATGCCGCTCCGATGCTCTTTCAAATAATGTTTTCTCATAAGCCCAAACTTTCTCAATTCTCCTTCCGGCTCCGGATTAGGAATTAAGTTTGGTATCAAGTAATCTCCATTTTTCTCGTATGTAATATTCATACTCTGTCTCTCCTTCTCCGAATTATAATTCGGTACTGATATTGCGTTTTTTCGACACTCCATGTTCCTGTGTATGCATGGATTGTTGCTGCGACTGTTCTTTTATAATTTTCTGCTTTTCCACCAGACGTTCCTTCATGGTTTTAGGTTCCAACGATTTCACAAATTCTGTAAAGGCTTCGCCCAATCCTCTGGCAGAAATAAACTGCTTCATTTTATCCAATAGTCCACTCACATCCGCTACTTTCTTCTCCAATGCGGTAATCTTCTTTTCATATTTATCCAGCAGCTTATTTCTTGATACAGCTCTGCTAAATGCATCCATGATTTTGTCCCAGTCGCTTTTCTTTACTTTGACATATTCCTCACTGCCCAAAAAATGTTATTGATAGGAACTGCTGCACTTTTCAATTTCTCGGTATCTTTCTCTGTTTCTTTGGCAATAGTCTTTAGGATATCTGCTCTCAAATCATGTTTTTTCAGCACTTCCTTGTTATCTTTTTCCTTCTCATCTAACTTTGCGATCTGATCGGCATGGTGCTAGAATATAAATAGTACAAGCCAAAATGAGAAATTCCAAATACATATTAATATGGTACAATAGAGACATGCTGAAGGAGGATCTCATATGGCAATGCAACATGACAAACAATTTAAACTTGATGCAATCCGGTATTATCAAGATCATAAAGATCTCGGTGTACGTGGATGTGCAGAAAATCTTGGCATCGGATACAGCACACTAACAAAGTGGCTGAAAGACTTCCGTGAATCCGGTGATATTCCTGTTCGGGGTTCTGGTAATTACGCATCCGATGAACAGAAGGAAATCGCCCGTCTCAGACGTGAATTACGTGATGCCCAAGATGCACTTGATGTATTAAAAAAAGCAATCAACATTCTGGGAAAATGACGGAAGCCATTTATCTCGAAGTGTCTGAGAAGACGGAAGCTGCCCAAAAGGCTGGACGCCGGTTTTCCGTCTCCGGAATGTTGAAATTTTTAGGTGTCTCACGTTCAGAATATCGTGCATGGCTCCACCGCGTGCCTTCTGATACAGAAAAACGCCGTGAATCTGTAAAAAGCAAAAATACAGGATATATATGATGATTCCAAGCAGAACTACGGTGCTCCGAAAATCACTGTAGAATTGCGGAAAACCGGTGAAGTCATTTCGGAAAGAACTGCTTCTTGTATTATCAGTTATGTAACTATCAAATAAAAGAGGCAGGAACCTCTCCGACCATGTTAATGTCCATACCAAAAATTGTAGTAATCGTGGCAATCATAGCTACTTGAGTAGGAACAAGTACGGCTGCATCTGAAAACGGAATTGGTGCAAATCCCTCTCCAAAAGCTGCCGCTACCGCCGTTGCCACGGCAGCTTGAGAGTATTTTTTTTCGATTCCAATGAAGCCTTCTGTACATTTTGTAAAGTATCTTGAAGTTCATCAGGTAACGACTCACTCATTATATCAATTAATCTATCCAAACCATATGCTTTCGCAATATACTCATCATCAAAATCCATATCTTGTGCCAAGACTGGTACAACCTTAACTATATCCAAATTTTCTTTTTTCAACCAAAGTTTTCATTTCTTGTGCCTTCGACTTAGGACATGATTGTGTAAGTACAACGATAATTGGAACCTGTGTTACTTTATTGCTTTCAGTTAATTCTCTGAGCCAAGCAATCTCTGTTTCATCAAATGTACGATTTCCGCCTACATTAATACAATACCAAATGCAGTGTATAGCATCGTTAATATCTTTTGATGCAAATCCCTTATTTATTAATTCGAGAATTTCATCTTTTACCTTGGTCTGTTGTCCCTTTGATAATTCAAATCCCGGTGTATCATAAATCGCCATCGGATAATCTTTTTTCTCGATTTTTCTGATCTCATCTGTTACTGGCCTTCCCAATCCTGTTTCTGCAAAGTTGCCTCGAA
>VOFC01001843.1_pt1 | contig 12001 bp, 18 predicted proteins | sample 5384161 | NCBI WGS metagenome assembly VOFC01 (sample SAMN12384722, study PRJNA508395) | human gut metagenome | isolation source: healthy gut B | host: Homo sapiens | reverse complement strand
AACAAGCTATTGATTAAGGTGCTTTTTCCGACTCCAGATTTTCCAACAACAATGATATTCAGCTTTTTAAGATTCCTTAGTTTTTCATTTATAGCATCTATGCATTTTTGAGCTATTTCGTCTGTATTTATTTCCATCTTATGTTCTCCTATTCGTCCTCATTTTTTTTGACAAGTTCTGGGCCCCAGTCATCATCCTCATTTTCGTTTTTTTTTTTTATACTTTCCTTATATGCTTTATTTGTAACTGCTTTTTGTTATTTTAGGAATAACAAAACAAGCAACAGCAAATATTGAAATGCTACCAATAACATATAACAGAATTTTTTAGTTTTCATGTTTAAAACCTCCTTCACCACAGAGTTTGTAAATTTTGCGGATTATTGAAATCTATTCCTCACTCATTATATAATCTATTATACCTTATATCGGCAGATTCGCATATCCATTTTTGAGGCATCATCAGAATGTGTGAGCAGGTAGCTGCCTCTGGCAACACACGTATCCTTTATTTTGCTTGACTACTTTTCATCTGGTATATAAATCAGGGGCAAGGGTTTCCACGGAGTGGTGCATGCACCCTTGCGGCTGATTTATATACCGGATATCCTAGCCAAAGCAGAAGAAGGAAGACCATTCATCCTTTTCCCATGGCAGTTGAACCTTTATGTCGGAACACCTTAGCATTATCATTGCCATCATGTTATCTAAGTTTCGAAATCCATAGGCCATTCGTATTGATAGCTTTATCTTGTTGTTTATTGCCTTAATCCTTGCATTGGTTAATCCGTAATCTTTGTATTCAGTATTGATTGTTTATGTCGTTTTATCTTTTTTTAGTTCAACAAATGCAGGTATTCTGCAATGCCTTGCCCATTTAAACCAAGCATCAAGGGCCTCCTTTGCATCTTCTATGGTGTCGTTATGGAAAACCAGACGCAAGGATTCCTTGAGTTTGTATGCACGATACAATCGTGGGTCTGTTTTTGCTATCCACTCAACCTTAGCCTGTTGGTTGGGAGTAAGATTTGAAGGGGCTTTTACCCAATGCCATTTTAGAATTTTTAAGTTCTGTGGCAGTGGTATCTTTTGATGGAGTGCCCTTCTTGGGACGACCTCTTTTGGCTGCTCCTTTGTAGCTGCTTTTGCTTCCCCGCCAGGCATCTACTCGAACCGAATCAAGAGCATCCATTGCCCATTCAATAACATGGAATGGATCCACACAACGGTTAGCATTCGGGCAGTATTCTTTTATACATTCATCAATCCATTTAGCACCATCACCAGATACCAGCTGAATGCTGTTTCTCTGTTCTGGTGTAAGCAGCTTAAAGAACTGCTCAAAAATAGTTTTCCCATGCCCCTTGGCAACCCAGATGACATTGCCTGTATCATGATTAACGACTGTTGTGATATACTTATGTCCCTTTGCGATAGCTTGTTTCATCAACACCAATACGAACAAGGTTATCAAATCTTGCATTTGGATTAATATCAAGGTCTTTCTCAACACGTTCGATGATAGGACCTACTGTATTCCATGAAATTCTCATGAATGCAGCAACTGCTACACGAGAACAATTAACCGCCATCCAAGCAGTCTGTTCCTCGAATTTACGTGTCAAGCGAGAACCATGTCTAGCCCAAGGGAAGCGGCATGTAACGACACCATGCTCCTTACAATTGACTCTGCAAGAGGGTCCAACCAGAATAACTTTATGTCCTGCCCAGTCGCATGCTCTCCAGGTTCTGGCACCTTCATTACCATTGTCATAGAACTTTGATTTTTTTTCCACAAATGCCACATCGACACTGCTCGCCTTTGGTGGCATGCACCTCAATCATGATAGAGGTATCTGCGAGCATAGTAACTTTATCAATACAAGTGTACTTGACATTTAGGATAGTTTTGATAGAATTTTTTGTTGAGCATATGGTGACTCTTTCCTTTTACGATTTTTTCTAGACAAAAAAAAAAATCTTAATAGAGCCCATATGCTTTTTTCAAGTTTTATGCGGCTTTGAGCCGATTTTCTATACCACACATCCTAATGAAGAGCCCCATTTTTATGTAATATTTTTGCAATATAAAGGTCAAACTCGTCAAGCCCGATGGTTACTGACGAATCTGACCTTTTATAATCAAATTTCTGAATTTTTTCTTCTATCTATAATATGTGTCAAATCAGGATTTAATTTATCTCGTTTTTATATTACTCTCCCCACAAATAGAGCCAAACCAGAGCCATTTGATAAAACAAATGCCGGAAACCCGCATAAATACAGGCTTTCGGCATTCTAATCCGTTATTCGAACTCGACAATTACTAATCAATTTTGTTTAGAGATTATTTATTGCCGTGTTCGCTTTTCTTTCGATTCTTTGATTTATCCATATTATCCTGCCTATAGGGGCTAATGTTATCAGTTTGTTATCGGTGTTGATAACACTCGCTCCGTAACTGTGGATAATAACAATATGTTCCGATTCAGATTATAAACGAATTAAAAACAGTAACCACTTCAGACAAATTAAATACAACTACTATTCCTTATTTATATTCGCCATCTTACTAACGCCGATAAACATTTTTATGAATTTCCAATAACTGCTTCAACACATCCTCTATTATCTCATTATTTTCGGTATATAAAATGTTCTCTTTCTCGTTCAAAGTATTTTCCATGATCTCGATATTGCTATCTTTATCAAAGCAACCTTTTATGCTTCTAAAATGATTAAATTCAATAGCAAAATCCTTGCCATCATAAATAGAAATACTAATCTCTATATCTTCAATCATAAAATCGGCATAACTGTTTTTTACATGAAAGTCTTTCTTTAAGAACGGGAGTTTTTGGTTTGGCAGTCGATACCGAACATTGTCTTTTTCTAATTCATAAAGTTCTCCTTTTATGAATCCCAATTTCTCCGCATTCATTTCAAATGCTTGATTCATATTTCTTTCTGTACAGTTAATAAATACAAATATAAGCCAAAACAGACACATATCGAATTGCAAACCAGCCAACAAACTCACATCCTCGTTTAATAATCCAAAGAAACATTGGTGTTACCTATTTTTGAAGATCTATTTTCCATTTTCCCAAAAACTGTCTGTCTTGAAACAAACTCCATATTCTCCTTGAGTCATGTTTGCTTCAGTCCGAGTTTTTTTTATCATCTCTGCAACTGTCATTTCAGCTCACCTTTCCATTGTATAATAATGCTCCGTCTCAAGTATGCCATAATCGTGTATTTTACACAAGATATTATCGTTTTACATGCATGTAAAGTTTATCCTTCTAAAATCCAACTGTAAAAGGCTATTTGCTTTTTTTTTCTTCCAACAACCTATACTTTCATTAACAACAGCAATTGCCGTACAGATTTAGAAAGGATGAATTTTATGAATGATATTATTAGAACCCAAAACCTTTGTAAACATTACAAAGAAACAATCGCTTTAGATAATGTTTCCCTTCATATTCCTCGAGGTGCTATCTATGGATTGATTGGAAATAATGGTGCAGGCAAGACAACTTTAATGAGAATACTTTCTAATTTGCAAAGTCCATCCTCAGGAACAGTTGTTAAATCTGAAAATATTAAAATCGGTGCCATTATTGAAACACCTGCATTATATCCTACCTTAAGTGCAAAAAGGAAATTTGAAGTATCAGCTTAAAATTTGTGGATGTCCATCAAAGGAAGTAAAGTCGAAGATTGCTGAACTATTAGAACTGGTACATCTGAAAGATACTCGAAAACTGGTAATGAATTATTCATTAGGTATGCGTCAGCGTCTGGCTTTAGCAATGGCACTTGTAGGAAATCCGCAATTCCTCATTTTAGACGAGCCTCTTAACGGACTTGATCCTGAAGGCATAAAAGATGTCAGAGCTATCATCGCAAAGTTAAATGAAGAGTATGGTGTTACCATTATGATTTCAAGTCATATCTTAAGCGAACTTCAAAAAGTGGCAAACCACTATGGTTTCCTCAAAAATGGTGTTTTAATTCAAGAATTCTCTTCATCAGAAATAGCCGATACCGATTTAGAAACTTTTTACTTCAAAAAATTTTTTATAGAAAAGCAGAAAGGAGACTTAAACTATGAACAAACTTTTTATCTATGGAACTAAAGCGTGCTGCAAAATCTCCAATTCTATGGCTTGGAGTAATCGCAGTAATTGCCATCAATGTTTATGGAATCTTATTAAATGGATATGGTTTCAAAATCTTTACAACAACATTTTTATTGGAAAATTCTGACCTGATATGTATCATTTTGGCAGTGTTGATTCCGTTATACTTAGGGAGTGACTTTGAAAACAGAACAATCAACAACAAGATATCCGCAGGATATACACGAAAAAGAGATTTATATTGTCGAACTAATCGTCAGTAGCATATGTGCTACAGTTCTCTTTGTTGCTGATATATTATCTGTTTTCACAAGCTCAAATATTGCTGGATTAGAATTTAGTGATAAAGTCAATGTAACTGAATTTGCATTTCATGCTGCGATTGCTTTTGTGTGCATCATCACAGTATCTGCTTTGTACACTATGATTGTAATGATTTCACATAAGCAACTTATCAGTCTTGGAATTGCAGTTATTCTAACCTTAGCATTGTTGACATTAGGTGGAAAGTCAGTTTCCAGCTTAAATCAATCAACCCCACATTTGTAGCAACGTGGATTTACCTGTATACTAGAGTTTGATAAGAACAAAGGTAACAGGGATTACCGCATACAAAAAGGAGATCACTCATATGAAAAAAAGAATACTAAAAATCGGCATGGATGTCCATACCACAAATTACACATTATGCGCAATGGAACCAATCATCGGTGAGGATGACCGTGTATTTGCAACAATCAAGGTAACACCGGATTATAAAAATATTTTTTGATGTTTATTGAAAATCTGAAATTGAAACTTGGATTGAACGATGAATACGATATCCAGTGTGGGTATGAGGCGGGGTGTCTGGGATATTCGCTTTATAATCAGTTAACTGCCGCAGGCATAAAATGTGTGATACTTGCACCAACAACAATGCTTACACCACAAGGCGTGAGAATTAAGACGGATATGCGGGACGCATATATGATTGCCCAATGCTTGTCATATGGTGGTTACCATGCTGTTTATATTCCAACAGAGGATGACGATTCTGTAAAAGAATATCTCCGGATGAGGAATGATCATAAGCTTGCTTTAAAGAAAATCAAACAGCAGATCAACGCCTTCTGCATCAGACATGGATTTTGCTACGATGGGACAAAATGGACTCTGTCACATCTGAAATGGCTGAAGAAACTCGAAATCACAAATGGATTGTATCGAGAGACGCTTGACGAATACATGGCATCATACGAAGAACAGGAAGCCAAGATTGAGAGATACGATAAACGGATTGGGGAAATCGCTGAACAGACAAGATATCATGACAAAGTCAAAAAACTTGGATGCTTCCTTGGAATAAAAACACATACGGCATTGTCATTGATTGTTGAAACTGGAGATTTCGAAAGATTTGCAAAAGGAAACCAGTATGCATCATACCTTGGACTCGCTCCAGGAGAAAACTCAAGTTCAGACAATATACACCGACTTGGAATAACCAAAGCAGGAAACAGTCATTTGAGACAGCTGCTGATAGAGGCATCTGGTGGAATCTGTAAGGGTGCTGTGGGGCATAAGTCAAAAGAATTAAGAGCAAGACAGAATGGTAATACGGCTGAGGTAATAGCATGTGCAGACAAAGCGAATACGAGATTACGGAGCCGATACTATAAATTTATAAGACATGGCAAGAAAAGAAATGTGGCAGTAGCCGCAATAGCAAGAGAACTGGCATGTTTTGTATGGGGTATGATGACAGATAATATTGAAATGAAAGCAGCGTAGAGGTATATCATAGTCATCTGCCAGTCAAGGGTGCAGGCACCGCTAACAAGTAAACAATCTGACAGTATTAGAAAAGAGCTGTGGTCACTGTAAGGTCTGGGTTATCTACGTCCTTTCTATGTGCGCATATGAAACACTGTGATCCACGCTTTTAGATCGTAGAACCCAATGGCGGACCATTAGCCTGTAGGTAAGCAATCCACGTATAACAGAGTGGCCAACTGCCGGGGACTGTTAAACTAGGGCTCTTTTCCAATGCTGTCAGGAAAACAAATGTGACTGGGGTTAAGAAAAATTTCTTGAAATTAACTCTTGACAAAAGTCACTTCATAACAGAAAGCAGGACTTGAAATAGTAACTTTAATAGTCTTTGTCCCCTGCATTATAAATATGCTTAATACAGATTTTATTAAGAAGGTAAAAACGGTCGCAATATACGCCTGCTTTTACCTTCTGATATTAAATTCATGAATTTATGATTTATAATTAGCCACTCTTATTCCTTATTGATAAATGATTTCTTTATCTACAATCTCCCTCGCACACGCCTGTATATTATTCATCCTGCCTACCCACTCCCACGCATTGTCTGCCTTTAACCGTTCTGTAATTCCTTGTGCCTGTTTCATCTGCTCTACAATTCTTTCAAAAGCGTTCCTGTGCCTGTTCCTCTATATCTGCCAGATAACTGTTCAGTCTGCCGCTCATCATCAGATCCAGATATACATTCCTGCGGTATTCTTTCAAATACTGCAAATGTCTTTGTCCCCATACTCCAACAAATCTCGGTTCTTCTTCCTCCGGCAAAGTAAGGTTGGGGATAAAGTAATCCCCACATCTTACATAAGTGCCGCCCATTTCTTCAAAAATTGTTTTCTTCATTTTCTGTTCCACCTTTCTCATCGTCCTCTGTCCATTGATTTCTTCTTTGCTGTCTGTTTTGGCTGTTGCCTGCTTTCCTGCTGATAGCGGTGCAATTTTTCCCCGTATGCTTGCCTTTTTCGGCGGTTCTGATTGCTTTTCTTCCTTCTGTTCTGTCTGATTTTCCCATGCACGCAATTCCTCATTATATTCCCTGACCAGTTTTTCCGATTTGTGATACGCCTTTGTAAAGGACTGAACATCTGGATAGCCTGCCTGTGTTACCATCTGCTCCATATCCGTGTGGATACGTTTTTCCTGTTTCTCTGCCTGTTCAATTTTGCCCTCTAAAGATTTCCGTGCTTTCCCTTTAAAAAATCCAGTTGTCTCGGAAAGCTGTTTCTTCAATGAGGAAATCTCCTGCTGTGTGGATTTCATTGTCTGTGACTGCTTCTGAAGTTTTTCCATCAGCTTCCGCATATCATTCCATTCCTGCAAATCAATCTTCGGTACTGGCTTCGGCGGCAGCTTAAATTTGAAAATCATTTCCTGTAAGAAGTCTTTTGCACCACTGATAATCTGCTGAAACATATCTGGCAACCAACCATGTGTCCGTATAGATTGCAATGTTTTGTCTGTGATTTTCTCACGCTTAATTGTCAAAATATCTTCTTCGGGAACACCCTCAACCAATGCTACATCTACCGTCCGATTCCATTCCTGCCTTGCCGCATTATCTGCCCGTATCTCTGCTTCTTTCGGATTGTTCTTCCCAATTTTCTTTGTTGCCAGATACACACCGCCCTGCTGAAATACAGACAGCTTTTCCGATTCTTCTTTCACATGGCAGTTAATGATCTCCGTGAACATTTCTTTAACTTCCCTGGTAAATACCTTGCTCTTAAACCATTCCTCTTTCTTCGTAAAGATATGGCTTTCATAAACCTCCCCTTTGGGAATAATGCTGCATCCTGCCCGAAGATTTCCCTGCTCATCTAAAATCTCTTTCTTCGTGCGTCTGTGCTTGCCTGCTCATCATAAAACATATTTCTGGTAGCAATTTTCACTTCGGGATGTTCTAACATTTTCCGTTCGCTGAATACGAGATGAATATGGTAATTGGTCATTTTTTGTTATGGTGAAGTGCCGCACTACATTCTACACCATACCTTTTATGAAAGCTGTCCGTGAAAAGCCTTACTACATCATCTGCCTTGTACTCAACAAAACTTTCAGGAAGTGCAATAATAAACTCCCGCCCTTCAATACATTTCCCTGTTGTTCCGCTTACCTTAAAATCCAACTGATTCTCTCTGGCAAGATTCTTCCAAAACTCCGGCGTTGCTCCTTCTGTCTGATAGGTCGCATAAAGATGTTCCTGTCTTTTCGGATTGGAAATATAATCAATTCTTCCTGCCACATCAGACAGCTTGTTTTGTCTGATAAATGAATGTCTGCCTATAAGCATTCTCCTTTCCGGCTTTCGCCTGCTTTACTGTAAGTAGGTGCATAAGCACCTGTTTACGAACTAACTGCCGTTTCCGGCACAAATAGCTCCCGGCAGGGCGAAATACGCTGAGCATAAATTTCAGATTTGTGCGATGGGTGTATTTCGCTCTCAAACGCCAGGGCTTTATAAGGTGCTATCTTCCTCTGTCATGTTCCGGCTTGGGCTTTTCATCTTGGGCGTATCCGCCCTTTTTATTTGCCCGTATCCGGGCTTATTTTTTATCCCTGACAGCAAACCGATTCTTTACTTTTCTATCTGATTTATTTCGGTATTCTTGCCCGGACATACTCCAAATCGCCGCAATACGGTGTTCCCACAAGATACCATTCCATTGCAGGATTCATCTCCATTCTGGTCCTTACCCACTTATCATCCACGAGAACTTCCATACACTCTCCGCAGTGAAATCCTGTATCAATCCATAAGTCCATTGACAGCAATCCATATCTGCCATTTTCACAGTTATAACCTAATCTTCCTTCTCTCATTGTGTGATTCTCCTTTCCAGTTTTCTCCTTGTCTATGCTTAACAGGGGCGTGCCACGCTCCTGTTCTTATCACCAAGGAAGAATTACCATCGGAAACTCTCCGGCACTCCACGTCTGTCCAGATACTCTTTTCTCGCCCGTTCCCGTTCTTCCTCTGTCGGAGCAGTTTTAAACTTTCCATACAGGTCACGCATTACCATTCTGTCTAGTTTTTTCTCCAATCCCTGCTTGATTTCTTTCTCACAGCTCTCATCTTCAACTAAGTGAAAGCGGAGCAACTGCATGAATAATTCCTGTGATATTTGCACATTTCCCATCTTATCCATCCTTTCCGTGACAGTACGTGACGGTATGTGACAGTCGTGACGGTTATTTTGATACCGCCCCGCTGTCAAAAATACCGTCACAACCGTCACGAACTGTCACACTTTGTCTGTAATGTCTTTCCAGAGCCTCAGTTTTCGTCCCTCATGGGTACGCTCACTTCGAAAGTAGAATCCCATGCTCTGCATATAATCTTCCTGCAAGAACATTCAGCTTTCTTGTAATAACATGGGTTGAATGTCCACATTTATCAGTGCAACAAGTGCCGTTGGAGAACCCTCCCAATAAGGATTGTCTTTCATAACAAGCTCCGCAATCTCATCCAGTAACGGCTCTGGCGGTTCTTTCCATAATTCCGTTTCTGCCTTTTGCAAATCCCACAACAATGTTTCTGTATTGCGGATCAAGATACAGCTTCTGGTCTTGCTGATCTCTGCCCGATACTTCCAGTGTTGCTGCATTGCCTGTCCGTTTTTCTTTCTGAAGAAGAAACGCTCCGTCTGCCGCCCCAAGCAGTCCGCTTGTCCCGGAAATCATGTCAAACTTATCGTCTGCATTCTGCTTCCGCGTGTGGTGTACGAGCAGTAAGCAAAGTCCGTGAGCATCCGCAAAACTTTTCAGTCTTGCCATAATCTGATAATCATTTGCATAGCTGTAATTATCTCCGCCAACCTCACGCACTTTCTGAAGCGTATCAATGATAATCAGCTTCGTGTCCTTATGCTCTGCCACAAATCTTGCAAGCTGTTCATCCAGTCCATTTCCAAGCTGGCTGGCAGAAACAGAGAAGTAAAGATTATCGGTACTTTCTGTCCCGAACATCCGGTACAGACGTTCCTGCAAGCGGCGGTAATCGTCTTCAAGGGCGAGATACATTACCGTTCCTTTTCGGGTAGTATAATTCCAAAGCGGTGTTCCTGTGCTGACATGATAGGCAAGCTGTGCCATCAGAAAGCTTTTCCCCAGTTTAGGCGAACCTGCAAAGATATAAGTGCCAGGATAAAGCAGACCGTCAATCAACGGCTGCTTACTCCGATACTGTGTGTCAAACAGTTCATTCATGGAAATTGTCTGGAGATAGGATGGGTCTGATCGCAACTGCATTTCTCTCTGCAATTCCTCAAAAGTCTTGATATTTCCCTCATACTCGGATATACTACTTGTAGTGTTTTTACGAATTGGCTGCTCCGTATCTGCGCCAACAGATACATCCGGGGCAGTCTTTTCTTTTTTATTTTCCATCCTCGTCCTCTCCTTTCAGACCGCCCAGAATAACAGCGATTAGTTCAATGACATTCAGCAGTTCTTCATCCACACGGTTTCCTGCTTCAACCCGCTTTAGTTCTGTGAGCACAGTGGCAAGTTCCGTTTTAAGTGCCTTATACATTCTGGGATTGCCCTGTACCACCACATCCTGATTCAGACAGCGGCGGTAACAGTATTCCTGTTTGGGCAGCCCCGATAAGGCAACCGCCTTGTTAATGCGTTCATTTTCTTCGGGAGATACCCGAAATCCTACTGTGATGTTTCTCCAACGGTTTTTGTTATCTCTGTTCTTAGCTGACATTTTCAATCTCTCCTTTCCCTAAATCGTCTAATCTATCTGCCATTTCCGTTTGCTTTGACGGGAACAGATGAGCGTACTGGTAGGTGATGTCAATGCTTTCATGCCCTACACGGTCTGCAATCGCCACCGCTGAAAATCCCATATCAATGAGCAGGCTGATGTGGCTGTGCCGTAAATCATGGATACGGATTCGCTTTTACGCCTGTGGCTTTTGCCCCTCTGTCCATCTCGTGATGAAGATAACTTTTTGTGACTGTGAAGATTCGTTCTTTCTTCTTCAGTCCGTAAAGCATCTGCAAATACTCCTGCATTTCTTCACATAGGAACTTCGGCATTTTGATAATGCGGTTACTTTTCTTTGTTTTCGGTGTGGTAATCACATCTTCGCCGTGTAATCGTTGATAGGACTTATTGATTCTGACCGTTTCTTTTTCAAAATCGAAATCAGCGGCGGTCAGTGCCAGCAGTTCTCCTTCACGGATGCCGCACCGGTAGAGTATTTCAAAGGCATAAAAGGAAACTGGCTTGTCCATCATTTCAAATCCGAACTTCTTGTATTCCTCTTTCGTCCAGAACAGCATTTCCTTGTGTTCCTCGCTCCCCATGTTTCCCGCCTTGGCGGCAGGATTGGAACGCAGTTCATAATACCGCACCGCATGATTGAAGATAGCGGACAACTGATTGTGCAGCGTTTTCAGATAGGTCTGTGAATATGGCTTTTTCTTCTCATCCCGATAGGCAAGCATTTCATTCTGCCATGCGATAACCTCTTTTGTAGAAATCTCGCTGATTTTCAGCTTGCCAAATAAGGAAGTATCTTCGTGCGGATGATATGCTCCTTTGTCAGCCATGTGTTCTCCTTCAGACGGGTTTTCACATCCCGGATATACAGTTCGGTAAAAGCTTCAAAGCTCATATCCATATCAGAGGAGTTCTGCAACTGAAACATTCGCTCCCATTCCTGTGCTTCTTTCTTGGTAGAAAATCCACGCTTGCATTTCTGCTTACGCTCGCCTTTCCAGTTGACATATCTCGCCATCACATACCATGTTCCATTGCTCTCGTTTTTGAATACCGGCATTATTCATCCCCTTTCCTGCTCCGTAGAGCCTTTCATAGAAATACTGGCGGTTTACCCGTCCTGAAATGGTAATAAAGCCTTTTGCTTTCAGTTCCTCATTCAACTGACGGATTAGCTTGTAAGCATACGGCTTTGATACGCTTAGTTCCTGTGCCACTTCTTCGGCACAAATAAATCTGTTTTTCATATCATCAATCCCTTCTTTCGTTTTTGATTGCCGTTCTATCCGAATGAAGTTCCAGCAGGTATT
>VOFC01001790.1_pt1 | contig 12001 bp, 15 predicted proteins | sample 5384161 | NCBI WGS metagenome assembly VOFC01 (sample SAMN12384722, study PRJNA508395) | human gut metagenome | isolation source: healthy gut B | host: Homo sapiens | reverse complement strand
TTTTCTCTATCTGCACCTGGAATGAATATGGACTGATTGCCGAAAAGTTACTGCTTGAAGCAGGAAATTTCAAGTAAACGGCTTGCTTTTTATTGGACCGGGCGTATAATTGATTTGAAAGAAGTTGATAACAATAAGCACTAAGTTTTAAAGTAAATGGAGGGCCGCCATATGAACCCAATCATCCGAAGAGACCATTACCTGCAAAAGCTGATCGACCGGAAAGAAACGGATTGATAAAGTCATCACCGGCATCCGCGCTGCGGCAAGAGCTTTCTTCTGTTTGACCTGTTTTTATGATCATCTGATCGAAAGCGGCGTCAGAGAGGAGCAGATCATCCCGATCGCGCTGGACGATGACATGTTCACGAAGTATCGCGACCCGGATGAGCTGTCCAGATTTATTCGTTCTAAAATCGTCTCAAAAGAAATGTATTATATCCCTCATCGACGAGGTGCAGTATGCCATTGCAAAGGATGAGCTGAAGGGATCCGGAGTCCATCCGGCTGTACAACGTGCTCAATGGCCTCATGCGGCTTCGCAACGTGGATATCTATGTGACCGGCAGCAACTCGAAAATGCTGACAAAGGATGTTCTGACCGTTTTCCGCGGCCGCGGCGATGAGGTCCGCGTTTATCCAGTCTCGTTCCGGGAGTATTATGCCGCCGTTGGCGGAGACAAGGCGGAGGCATATGAAGAGTATGCCCTGTATGGCGGGATGCCGCTGGTCTTGTCCAGAAAAACGGATGCAGACAAGATGGCCTACCTGCAGAGCCTGTTTACGGAGGTCTACTTCAAGGACATTACCGAGCGCTATGATATTGCCCTTCCGGATGTGCTCGCAGAGCTGACGGACGATCTGTGCTCGTCGGTCGGCTCCCTTACCAATGCCAGCAAGATCGCCAATACGTTGGGGACGGTAAAGAATATCTCCGTTTCCAGCACGACCATTTCCAACTATCTGAACTATCTGATGGAATCCTTCCTGTTCAGCAACGCAAAACGCTATGATGTCAAGGGAAGAAATACTTTGAATATCCGTCGAAGTACTACTGCACCGACATCGGCCTGCGCAACGCCCGGCTGAACTTCCGGCAGCAGGAGGAAACGCACATCATGGAAAATATCATCTACAACGAGCTGCTGTGCCGGGATTATTCAGTAGATGTCGGCGTGGTGGAGATTTCGGAGACAGTCGAAAAGAAGCAGTCCAGAAAACAGTGCGAGATTGACTTTGTCGTCAACAGAGGCACGAAGAAATATTATATTCAGTCGGCCCTGAACGTGAACGACCCGTCCAAAATGGAGACAGAACTCAGGCCTCTGAAAAAACACGAGAGATTTTTTCAAAAGATCATCATCAGCAAGTCTTCCATGAAGCCCTGGATAGACGACGACGGCATTTTGCATCTGGGCCTGTATGAATTTCTTCTGAATGAAGCTGCGCTGGACCTGTGACGTTTACACGGTCGCGGCTTCCTGGTCGAGGAAGTCGTGGATGACGTCGAACAGGTGGACGGGGTCGAGCTGCTGGGTGGTGCAGAGCCGGGCCAGACGCTCGACGGCGGCGCGGTCGTCGGAAAAAGGGAGAGATGACCGCAAGCGTTGTCCAGCAGCCGCTTTGCCGCTGCTGGCCAAGAAGACCGTAGGAGCAGCGCATGCGCGCCGGCTGCCAGGTCTCCTGCAGAAAAATATCGGTAAGCGCCCTCCGGAGCATCCTGCTCGGAGGCGTGCGCATCGATGCACATCAGCTCCTGCGAGACGCGGAAGGCGGTCTGCAAAAGCGCGATCGCGTCCTTCGCCAGCCGCTGCGCCTGCGGGTGCAGCGCCGGGATCTGCGGCAGGAGCGTCTCGAGCCGGAGGGACTCCGCAGCGGCGTCCTCCGGGCCGGAGATGAGCTGTGCCGGGGTGATATTGAGGCCTTTGGCGATCTCTTCAATGGAATCCGACCGCAGGCAGTTTCTCCTTTCAGATAGCCCTGAAATGTCGAGCGCGGAATGCCGAGCTCTTTTGGAAAATTCCAGCTTGCTTTTCTTCTCCGCTTCCATCCTGTGCCGCAGTGTGGCTGCAATGTTTTTCTCTATCTGCACAAAGCCACCTCCCTCAATAAAAAGATAAGAATGGGGCGCAGCTGGTAAATGCCAGCTTACCGGCAAACAGACCAGCTTTTCGTCACATGCGTCGCGGGCAGGAAAAATTATGTATCTACCATTATAAACGGCGGGGAAATCGGAGTCAATCGGAAAGGAAACAGGGAGATCTCCGTGGACGGAGATCTCCCTGTTTTAGTCTGGATCTAAAGTTATTCGGCAGCGATGCGCCAGCCTTCAGCCTGCTCGCGGATGGCGGTGAAGCGCCGGTACAGGCCGTCCTGCTGCACGAGCTCGGCGTGCGTGTCGTGCTCGGCGATCCGGCCGTCTGCCACGACGAGGATCTGGTCGGCGTTCTGGATGGTCGCGAGGCGGTGGGCGATGGTGATGATCGTCTTGCCGCGCGTCAGCTCGGAGATGGCCTGCTGGATCAGGTGCTCGTTCTCCGGATCCACGCTGGCGGTAGCCTCGTCCAGGATGATGATGGGAGCGTCCTTCAAAATGGCCCGGGCGATGGAGATGCGCTGTTTCTCGCCACCGGAGAGGGTGGAGCCCCCCTCCCCGACCACCGTGTCATACCCATTGGGCAGTGCCATAATGAAGTCATGGCAGCGGGCCTTCTTTGCCGCTTTGATCATTTCCTCCTCCGTGACGTCCGGCTTGCCGAAGAGGATGTTTGCGCGGATGGTATCGTGGAACGGATACACGTTCTGGAACACCATGGAGATGTTGCAGAGCAGACTGTCGCAGGTGAACTCGCGCAGATCGTGCCCGCCGACGCGGATCGCGCCGCGCTGCGGGTCTCGAGCCGGGGCTATATGCTCGGCTACCACGACCTCAAGGATCCGTCGGTCTCCGGCTTTTTCCGCTTCCTCTCGCGCGTGGGCGACAACCGGATGCGCATGCAGATCGTCCGGCTGGAATTCGGCGAACAATAAAAAGAAAAACGGTGCAGCCCGTCCGGGCTGCACCGTTTTTTCTTTATTCGTCCAGAAGATCGAGGATATCGTCGAGCGCGTCCTCCAGCGCCTCGTGGCGCGCGCCCAGCGCTCGTACTGCGCGCTCATCATGTCCGCGGGCTCGCGCGCGTCGAGGTCCGCGATTCTCTCCCGCAGCTCCTGCGCCTGCGCCAGCAGCGTTTCGCGGGGAGCGCCTGCGGGTCTTCTTCCGGCATGGCCGGGAAGGGGATCAGGTCTGTCATCGTATCTTCATCCTTTCTGTGCTTCGATCACGGCCTCGGCCGTCAGAATGCCGTCCAGCGCGGCGGAGGTGATGCCCCCGCATAGCCCGCACCCTCGCCGCAGGGATAGAGCCCCCCGCAGCTGCGACTGCCGGGTCTCGTCGCGGAGGATGCGCACGGGGCTGGAGCTGCGCGTCTCCGGCGCGGTCAGGACGGCGTCGGGCGCGGCAAAAGCCGTGCAGCTTCCGGTCCAGCTCCGGCAGTGCCTGCTCCAAAACGCCGGTGATCCGCTCCGGCAGGACGGTATGCAGCTCGCAGAGCGTCACGCCGGGCGGTACGTCGGCTGCACGGCGCCGAGCGTCTGCGACGGCCGCTTCGCCAGAAAATCGCCGACGAGCTGCGCCGGGGCGCGGTAATTGCTCCCGCCCGCGCGGAAGGCCGTCTGCTCCAGCTGCCGCTGCCAGTACATGCCGCCAAGCGGCGATCGGTCCGGGAAATCCGCCGGGTTCAGCGTCACGAGCAGCGCCGCGTTCGCGTTCTCGCCGTCCCGCGCAAAGTCGCTCATCCCGTTCGTCACCACGCCGCCTTTCTCGCTCGCCGCGGCGACGACGTGCCCGCCGGGGCACATGCAGAACGTATAGGCCGAGGATCCGTCCGGCAGCCGCACGTTCAGCTTGTAATCCGCCGCGCCGAGCCCCGGCGCGTCTGCGAACGGGCCGTATTGGCTCTCATTCACCAGCCGCTGCGGATGCTCGATGCGCACGCCCATGGAAAACGGCTTCGGCTCCATCGGCACGCCCTGCGCGTGCAGCGCCTCAAAGGTGTCGCGGGCGCTGTGCCCGATGGCGAGCAGCACGCAGGAGGCGGGGATGACGGCCTCTTCGCCGCCCTGCGCCGCGCGCACGCCGGTCACGCGGCCATCCTCGGTCACGAGTCCCGTGACCTTCACGCCGAAGCGGACCTCGCCGCCGTAGTGGATGATCGTCTCGCGCAGATTCTGCACGACCGTCACCAGCTCGTCCGTGCCGATGTGCGGCTTGGCGTCGTAGAGGATATCGGCGCTCGCGCCCGCCCCGGCAAACTGCTCGAGGATCCAGCCGATGCGCTCGTTTTTGACGCCGGTGTTCAGCTTCCCGTCGGAGAACGTCCCCGCGCCGCCCTCGCCGAACTGCACGTTGCACTCCGGGTCGAGCGTCCCGGTCTTCCAGAATTCCAGCACGGCCGCGTGCCGCGCCTTGGCGTCCTGCCCGCGCTCGAGCACGAGCGGGCGCAGCCCCGCCATGCTGAGCACCAGCGCTGCGAACATCCCCGCCGGGCCGAACCCGACGATCACGGGCCGCTGTGCCGGAATGGACCGCGGCTGCGGAACGTGATAGACCGGGTCCTGCGCGAGAGAAGCCCTGGCGCAATGGGCCATCTTGAGGATCTTGTCCTCCCGGCCCTTGACCGCCACGTCGACGGTATAAATGATGCGTACATCGTTTTCTTGCGCGCGTCGACGGACCGCCGCTTCAGATCCAGCTGCTTGATCTCATTCGGGGAGATGCGCAGCTGCCGCGCCGCGGCCTGGACGAGCCGGGCCATATCGCCGTCCGGCGGCAGAGAGATATCACGGATGCGGATCATCGGGGTTCCTCCTGTTTTCCAAGCATACCGGCCACATAGCCGGACGACCACGCCCACTGCAGGTTGTACCCGCCGCAGTCGCCGTCGATATCCAGCACCTCGCCGCACGCGAACACGCCCGGCGCGAGCCGGCTTTCCAGCGTGTCGGCACGGAACTCCGCGGTCCGGACGCCGCCCGCCGTCACCTGTGCGCTCTCAAATCCGGAGACGCCGGTGACCGGCAGGGCAAAATTCTTTGATCTTCTTCGCCAGCGCGGCCAGCGCTTCGTCCGGGACCCCGGCCAGCGGCTGCTGCCCGAGCCCGCAGGCGCGGCAGAGCGTCTTTCCCAGCCGCGGATGGAGCATCCCGGCCAGCGCGTCCTCGGCCGGCAGCTGCGGGAGGGCAGCTTTCCGCGCGGCGAGCAGCGCCAGGGCCTGCGGCTCGGGATAGGCCCGCAGCAGGTCGAGCAGCAGCTCCGCCGCCTGCGCCTGCCCCGCCTGCCGCGAGAGGGTGAACGCGGCCGGACCGGAGACGCCCGTCTCCGTAAACTGCGCCTCGCCCGTGTCCTCCTGCACGGTCCTGCCGCCCGCGCGCAGGCGGATATGGCAGTCGGCCCGCACGCCCTTGAGCCCGCGGATGGGGGCCGGGTCCGTGCGGATCTGCGTGAGGCTGGGGTGCAGCGGCGTGCGGCTGTGGCCGAGCTGGCCGAGCAGGTCATAGCCTGCCATCGTCCCGCCCAGCGCCTTGCCCGCGCAGCCGCCGCAGGCGATGATGAGCCTGTCGGCAAAATATCCTGCGCCGTCCGCGGCGGTCAGCTGGTAGCCGCGGGCCTTTTTCCGGACGCTCTGCGCGTCAAAGCCGCAGACCGTCTGCACGCCCGCCTGCTCCGCAGCGAAGCGCAGCACGTCGAGCACGCTGTTGGCCTGGTCGGACAGGGGATAGACCCGGCCGGAGTCCTCTGCCACGGTCAGAAGCCCGAGCCCGCGGAAAAATTCCAGCGTGTCCTGCACGCCGAAGCGCGTCAGGGCGGCCTGGGCAAAGGCGGGGTCCTGCCCGTGGTAGCGGGCGGGGGAGAGCTGCAGGTTGGTCAGGTTGCACCGGCCGTTGCCGGTGGCGAGCAGCTTGCGGCCGACGCGGGACTGCCGCTCAAGAATGGTGACGGTATTCCGCGCGTCCCGCGCGGCCGAAAGCGCCGCCATCAGCCCGCTGGCCCCACCGCCAAGAATGATCACTTTCATATATGGTCCTCTTTCCAAGAAGTCTTCTGTCCAAAGGGCTCCCCTCCCAGGGGAGCTGGCTCGGCGCAGCCGAGACTGAGAGGTTGTTGCAAATTTGCCATGAAACCCAAACCGCAAATTCAGTTTGCGGTTTGGAAAGGAGAAACGAGCACAGAGGATAAGAAGCCTTGCCTGCAAGGATTCGTTCCGTCGTGGTCATTTTGACGCGCCTCCGGCGGCCTTCTTTTCCGTCTTGCCGGAAAAGAAGGGGGAGAAAAGGGCGCTTGGTTACGTTTGGTGCGTTCTGCCTCTGAATTCAGGCGAGAACCTATCTTTTAAGCGTCGTTCCACTCGATGGTCACCTCTCGTATGTTTGACTACGCGCCGCCTGATACGGGGGGTATCGAATTTGCAACTAGTTGCATTAGAACGACTGCCGTCAATAGAAGGTGCGGATAAAAAAAGCAGATGGCTGTTACCTCCTTGCGGGGCAGTTTGTAGGGGGGGGGCTCTGCTCCGCCCGAAATCTTTCTGGTTATTGAGTTGTCTCAGCTATCGCGGGAAAAGTCCAGAAAAACCGAAGCGGTTTTCTGGTCGGTTCAAGGGAGTCTGAGGGGAAATCGAAATCCCCTCAGGCTCTTTTTCTTTTGCCAGCGTTTTCTTTTGGAGAAGCAAAAAGAAAATGCTGAATGGAGTTACAAATTTGCTGCAGCGTATCAGCCCTTGAGCAGTCTTTCAAATTTGCTGCACTGCATATCCCAAGTATAATCCCTCTTCGCTCAAAAACCAAGCGCCATTGCTTTTTTTCGCCGGACTGCTACAATACCTCTGAAGAACAGGAGGCGGAGCATGGACAAACGAGAACAGATCGCCCGGATGGCGCAGACAAAGGAAGACGAGATCCTTCTGGCCCGGGTCTATGAGCGCATCACTTCCGCGGCTGCCCGCAATATCCCTGCCGCGACGGCGTTTTTGTCCAAGCGCGAGCAGATGCTCGCCGCGGAGCTGCTGCGGGGGCAGGACTTTGCCTTCTTCGGCGGCCCGGCCATGGCCGAGCGCGAGGTCTGCTGCTATGTGCCGGAGTATCTGGACGAGAGCTGGCTCACGGGGGACGAGGGGCCCATCGCGGCCGTCCGCGCGGTATATTTTGCGGGCGACACGCTCACGCACCGGGATTTTCTCGGCGCGCTCATGGGGTGCGGGATCAAGCGGGAGACGGTGGGGGGATATCTATGTCTCGGAGGGCAGCTGCGATTTTCTCGTCACGCGGGAGATCCTGCCGCACCTGCTGCAGAATTTTCTCTCTGCCGGCCGCACGAAGCTGCATGTGGAGCAGCTCCCCATCGACCAGATCCGCGTCCCGGAGCAGAAGGTCAAGGCCGTCCGCGATACCGTCTCCTCGCTGCGGCTCGACGGCGTCGTCTCCTCCGGCTTTTCCATCAGCCGCGGCAAGGCCGCGGACTATATCGCCGCCGGAAAATGCGAGCTGAACTACGCGCCCCCTGCATGAAGGGCGACAAGCAAGCGGCGGAGGGCGACGTGATCACCATCCGCGGTCTCGGCAAGATCCGGCTGGAGACGATCGGCGGCAGCACGAAAAAGGGCCGCATCGCGATCGAAATTACAAGATTTCTATAAGGAGCGTTACTATGAAAAAGGGAGACATCGAGCGCATCAACGAGCTTGCGCGCAAGGCAAAGACCGTCGGCCTCACGCCGGAGGAAAACGAGGAGCGGGCAAAGCTCCGCCGGGCCTACATCGATTCCGTCGTGGGCGATCTGCGCCAGCAGCTGGACAATACCTATATCGTCGACGCCAAGGGCAACAAGCGCAAGCTCCGTCAGTGACCGAACAGGAGATATAGTCCCGCGCCCTGCGCGAGCAGCAGCACGGGCACCGTCACGGTGAACAGGGGCTTTCTGGTCTTGTGATGCCCGATCAGCATCCCGGCCAGCACGCCCGCACTCCCGAAGCAGGCGGCAAACGCCAGCAGCAGCGCCTCCGGCACCCGGCGGCGGTGATGGCGGGCCAAATTTTTATCAAGCAGCATAATTCCGAAGCCGGCTGCATTCATAAGAAGCAGGGGAACAAGCATGTGCAGATCTCCTTTCTTTGGATGGAGGCGGGTTTGATATGAAACGGATCGTAATTTTGCTTCTGGCGGCCATGATGGCGGGCCTGTGCGCCTGTTCGGCGCAGACCGTCTGGGAAAACGGTGGGCGGCGGCTGCGTGCGGGAATCGGACGGCGCGTCCAGCGTCATCTGTGTCCGCCTGCCGCAGGACGCGGTCGAGGAGGTCTTTGCCGAGGCCGGCACGCAGCACGTCTATACCCAGCCGGGCGGCGGGTATGAGATCGTGACGCAGGTTTTGCCAGCCGCGTCCATGCAGAGCGTCGTGCGCAGCCTGTCCGGCTTTGACGCGTCCGCGCTGCGCGTGTATGAGAGCGGCAGCCGCAGCCGGCCGGTCTGGCAGTTCGCGTGGTACGCCGCGTCCGACGAGGGCGGGCGGCTGTACCGCTGCAAGGTCATCTCAGAGGGCGCGCACTGCTACGCGCTGACCTTCAGCGCGCCGGAGGGCTCCGGCACCGCCTATGATACCACGGCGGCGGAGCTGTTCTCAAGTATGGAATTGCAGCCGGCGTAGGGATCGGACGGGGCTGAGAAAAAAGTCTGCCATTTTGAAAAAATGTTCTTGACTTTTTCTGCATCGGCCGCTATAATACACTCGTCGCTGAGAGATGCGGCTTGATGGAACGGAAGGTTAGCTCAGCTGGGAGAGCACCTGCCTTACAAGCAGGGGGTCACAGGTTCGAGCCCTGTACTTTCCACCAATTTACTTGGCCCGGTGGTGCAGTCGGTTAGCACGCCAGCCTGTCACGCTGGAGGTCGACAGTTCGAGTCTGTTCCGGGTCGCCATAATGTATTGAGGCGAGAGTGATCTCGCCTCAATATGCCTCTGTAGCTCAGTAGGTAGAGCAGCGGACTGAAAATCCGCGTGTCGTTGGTTCAACTCCGACCGGAGGCACCATTATGCGGGTGTAGCTCATCCGGTAGAGCGCCACCTTGCCAAGGTGGAGGTAGCGAGTTCGAGCCTCGTCACCCGCTCCAAATAAAATAGGAATGCCTCAGCGCATTCCTATTTTCATATCCGGTGCCGTGGCCAAGTGGTAAGGCAAAGGTCTGCAAAACCTTCACTCCCCAGTTCAAATCTGGGCGGCACCTCCATCGTCGTCGCGGACTGCGCTAGTTCGCGACGACTTTTTATGCGTTGCATCAAAAGTCATCTCTCACCCACTCCGTCGCGCCTCCTCTCAAAATCGTGACCGCTGATGCGGTGAAAATGCTTGCATCCGGGGCGGGGAGGGGATATACTGTAGGCAGACGTTATATTCCTGACAGGAGCACGAAGGAGGAAGGGTTATGATCCGGATCAATGCGATGGGGGAGGCCTGCCCGCTGCCGGTCGTGAAGACGCTGCGGGCGCTGCAGTCGCTCGGCGGCGCGGGGAGCGTGGAGACACTGGTCGACAATGAAACGGCGGTGCAGAATCTCCGACGGCTGGCCGAGAGCAAGGGCTGCAGCATCGAGGTCGAGACGATCTCGGACGCCGAATACCGCGTCACCATCACCGCGGCGGAGGGCGCGGAGCTGCCGAAGGAGGAGGCGATTGCCTGCACTGCCCCGGCGGCGCAGAAAAAGACCGTCGTCATCATCTCGGCCGACCACATGGGCGAGGGGAACGAGGAGCTCGGCAGAGCTCTGCTCAAGGCGTTCTTGTTCGCGCTCACGCAGCAGGAGACGCTGCCCGCGGCGATCCTGTTTTTACAACGCCGGCGCGGCCGTCACCTGTGAAGGCTCGGCCTCGCTCGAGATCTGCAGGCGCTGCAGAGCCAGGGCGTCGAGATCCTGACCTGCGGCACCTGCCTCAACTACTATGGCCTGACCGAAAAGCTCCGCGTCGGCGAGGTGACCAACATGTACGTCATTGCCAAAAAACAGCTCCAGGCCGACTGCATCATCCGCCCGTAAACTCATGAAATCGCCCGGCCATCCGCAGGATGACCGGGCGGTTTTTATGCGGGTGATGGATCTCAGGGCAATACATGACAGACACCCCCCAAACCAGAAGACTGAACTGGCCTCCGCGCAAAAAACCCACCGTATTTCAATCAAAATACGGTGGGTTTCATAATCAGGAAATTTACCCCCACACGTTATTTTCCGGGGTGCCGGAGAGGAATTGGCGGACGTTGCGGATGGTACAGTCCAGGATACGCCGGCGGCTTTCGATGGGGGCCCAGGAGATGTGCGGGGTGAGGATGCAGTTTTTCGCCTGCAGGAGGGGATTGTCGCTGCGGATGGGCTCGGTGGAGACGACGTCGAGCGCGGCGGCGGCGACCTTGCCGCTGTTCAGCGCGTCGGCCAGATCCTGCTCGGCCACGAGCTGCCCGCGGGCGTTGTTGACGAGGATCACGCCGTCTTTCATCTTGTCGATGTTCGCTTTGCAGATGATCTTCTCGTTCTCCGGCGTCAGATTGCAGTGCAGGGCGATCACGTCCGAGGCGGCGAGCAGCGTGTCCAGCTCGACGTATTCGCCGACGGCGCGGCCGGCGTCGGTGGGGAAGACGTCATAGGCCAGCACGCGCATGCCGAGCGCCTTTGCGATGCGGCCGGTCGACTGGCCGATGCGGCCGAAGCCGATGATGCCGATCGTCTTATGCTCGAGCTCAATGAGCGGGTAATCCCAGAAGCACCAGTCGGGGCAGCTGGCCCAGCGGCCGGCATGGACGGCGTCGCTGTGGTGGCCGATGTGATGGCAGGCCTCGAGCAGCAGGGCGATGGCATACTGGCTGACCGAGGCGGTGCCGTAGGCCGGGACGTTGCAGACGGGGATACCGCGCTCCCTGGCGCAGGCGATATCCACCACGTTGTAGCCCGTGGCCAGCACGCCGACCATTTTGATGTTGGGGCAGGCCTCAAAGACCGCCCGCGGCAGCGGCAGTCTTGTTGGTCAGCACGATCTCGGCGTCCGCGATGCGCGCGATCGTCTGCGCGGGATCTGTCAGGCTCGTCCGGTCATAGACCGTCACCTCCGCCAGCTCCCGCAGCCCATCCCAGCTCAGATCGCCGGGATTTTCCGTATAACCATCCAGAATCACAAGTTTCATGTTCGTTTATCCTTCCGTCAGAATCCGCGCAGGCCGCCCTGCGCACAGCTTGCTTTGATTCTATCACAGACCGGCGGATTTTTCTGCATGAATTTGATTTTTTATATGGTACGCACGGAGAAGCCTGGCGCACACAAAGGATCGGGGGTATAACGAAAAAAAACCACCTCCGGCAGCTGCCGGAGGTGGTTTTTGTCATGTACGGACTTCGATGCTGCCGCCGGTGGCGAGGGTCTTGCCTTCGAGGAGCAGGAGCTTTTCGGCGAAAGAGGCGGGCGAAGCCGCTCAGGATGGCGGCGGAGGTGATCATCTCCGGGGTGTCGCGGACGGCAAGCTCCATGGTGACCTCGCGGTCAAACATGGCGGCGGCCGTCAGGCGGACCTGGTCGATGAAATACTGCGCGCACAGCTGGTGCCGCCGCACATAGGCGTCATAGGTGCGCCGGACCTCGTCCTCCGGAAGATCGCCGGGCAGCAGCGTCTGCAGCTCGGACAGGCGGAGCGCATGCTTGAGCGTGCAGATCATGATCAGATAGGCGATATGCACGCGGTAGTAGCGCTTTTTGCGCGGCTCCGGCAGAAGCCGGGTGCGGACGTAGTTGTTGATGGCGGCCGCCGTGATGGGCTCGGGCTGCTTGAGCTCCGGGCGGCAGATAGTCAAGGTACTGCCGCAGAAGCAGCACGACCTGCTCCATGTACAGCCCGAGATCCGGGATCTGCTCCCACGCGGGCAGACGG
>VOFC01001755.1_pt1 | contig 12001 bp, 10 predicted proteins | sample 5384161 | NCBI WGS metagenome assembly VOFC01 (sample SAMN12384722, study PRJNA508395) | human gut metagenome | isolation source: healthy gut B | host: Homo sapiens | reverse complement strand
TGGCGAACCCCTTGGGAATATAGGTGAAGTTGCTGTCTTCGGACGATGCCACGACCTCGACCTCGCCGTAGCGCTTCGCCTCCTTGATGGCCTTTTTCGACCAGACACCCGTATTCACATAACCGGCCTTCCTGCCCAGGAAGTTGGCGGGAATTTCATAAAAAATAGGTACTTGCGCCGCCCCCGAGATAGATGATCTTGTAGTTGTCGGGAATGTGGACAGCAGTTCGCGGAAAAGCGGTCGGCCTCGGCCATCACGTCGTCGAAATCCTTCGAACGGTGTGAGATCGAGAGAACGGAAAGAGTCCCGTACCGTTGAAGTCGAGCACGGCCTTCAGCCGCCTTTTCGATCACTTCGTCCGCAAGGATCGAGGGTCCGGCGTTGAAATTGTGTTTTTTCATAATAATTTGTTATGTGATTTTGAATATCCGGTCCAATCTGTTAGTTTGCTAACACAAATATAAATAAAAAAATTTTACAAACGCAATCTTCGCCAAATAAATTTCACTCCCCGGCAACCGAATCGTCGCCTTTTTCGATTGATTTGTTTTTACTACTTTTGTTCCCGAAAAATTCAAGGTCCATGCAATGCCATGATAAAGTCCATGACCGGCTTCGGCCGGCTTCGGCAAAGCCAAGCCGCACTCCGAAATAAAAAATCACCGTCGAGATCCGATCCCTGAACTCCAAGCAGATGGATCTCGCGCTGCGGCTGCCGGCCATCTACCGCCAGGCCGAATACGAGATCCGCAACCTGGGGGCGCGCCTGCTCCAGCGGGGCAAGGTCGACGTTTTCGTCAACGTCGAGTCGCAGGTCCGTGGAGACCTCGGCGCGCATCAACCGCGAGGTGCTCGCCGCCTATGCCGCCGAGCTGCGCGATCGGCCCGCGGCGCCGGACTCGACTACCGCGGCAGCGGGTGGACGCCGCCGCCCCAGGTGCTCATGCGCCTGCCGGACGTCGTGGCCACCGAGGCCGAGACGATCTCCGACGAGGAGCACGCCGCGCTGCTCGCTGCCGTGGACGCGGCCTGCTGCCATCTGAACGCGTTCCGCGAGCAGGAGGGAGCCATCCTGATTGCCGACCTGCTGCGCCGCGTCGATCTGATCGAACACTACAAGGAGGAGGTCGTACCCTTCGAGAAGGCCCGCACCGAGAACATCCGGGCCCGGATCCTGGACAACCTCGCCAAACTCCCGGTCGACGTCGACCGCAACCGCCTTGAGCAGGAGATGATCTTCTACCTCGAAAAGCTGGACATCACCGAAGAGAAGGTGCGCCTCACGAACCACTGCCACTACTTCCGCGAAGTGGCCGCCGGAGAGGAGGGTGTGGGCCGCAAACTGGGCTTCATCGCCCAGGAGATGGGCCGCGAGATCAACACGATGGGATCGAAGGCCAACGAGCCGAACATCCAGATTCTCGTCGTCAAGATGAAGGACGAGCTGGAGAAGATCAAAGGAACAGGTACTCAATATCCTTATAAAAACGGCGGGCTTCCGGAAAAATTAAAAATTCCGGCCGCGGGCATCCGGAGGGCGCCGATTTTTCAAAAAGAACGAAAAAAATGGGAAAAGTCATCATATTCTCTCGGCCCGAGCGGATCGGGCAAAACCACCATCGTCAGGGAGTTGCTGGCACGTTATCCGCAGTTGGAATTCTCCATATCGGCCACGAGCCGCGCCCCCCGCGGCAAGGAGCGCGACGGGGTGGACTACTACTTCTCTTACGCCGGAGGCCTTCGCGCAGGCCGTTGCCGACGCGCGCTTCGTCGAGTGGGAGGAGGTCTACAAGGGCACCTGCTACGGCACACTGCGCAGCGAGGTCGAGCGCATCTGGGCGAAGGGGCATGTGATCGTCTTCGATGTCGACGTCCTGGGGGGCATCAACCTCAAGCGGATCTTCGGCGACGAGGCCTGCTCGATCTTCATCATGCCGCCCTCGATCGAGGAGCTGCGCCGACGGCTCGAAGGACGCGGCACGGATGCTCCGGAGGTAATCGACCGCCGCGTGGCCAAGGCCGAATTCGAACTGACGAAAGCCTCCGGAGTTCGACCACGTGGTGATGAACGACTGCCTCGACGAGGCCGTGCGAAAAGACGTGCAGCATCCTCGACGCATTTATCGCACGGTAGGCATGAAACGCGTAATGCTCTACTTCGGGTCATTCAATCCGATCCACAAGGGCCACACGGCGCTGGCGGAATACGTCCTCGGCAGCGTCTCTGCGACGAGGCCGTTCTCGTCGTATCGCCCCAGAAGCCCCTACAAACAGGCCGGGAACTGGCTCCCGAGTTGGACCGTTTCGAGATGGCCGAGATCGCCTGCGCCGATCCTCGAAATACCCGGAAAACATCAAGCCTTCGGTCGTAGAGTTCCTGCTTCCGAAACCTTCATATACAATAGATACGCTCCGTTACCTCGAAGAGAACTTCGGGTCGGGGGTGCAGTTCTCGATCCTGATGGGCAGCGACCAGATCGCGCGCCTCGCGGGATGGAAGGAGTACGAACAAATCCTCGAATACCCGGTCTACGTCTACCCGCGGCGCGATGCCGGGAGGAGCGTTTTCGACGGGACGGATCACGCCGCTGAAGGACGCCCCGTTGCAGGACTTCGCGTCAACGGACATGCGCGACCGCATCGAGCGGGGCGAGGACGTCGCCGCCATGCTCGACGAGGGTGTGGCGGCCTACATCCGCCGCAAGGGGCTGTGGAGCCCCGCGACGCGCATGGCAGCCCTCACGACCCGCATCGACGCCGACCCCGAGGCAATGCCGACCTGCTGGTCGAACGCGGCAAGCTGCATTACCGACTGGGCGAGTGGGGCCGCTCTGAACGACTTCAACCGCGGCGCTGCGCTATCGACGAGCGGACACGCATGTCGAAGCCAAGGAGTTGCCCGAGATGGTGCAGGAGATACTGGAATTCCGATACAAAGATATATACAACCCCTGAAATGACAGGCGGAAGATACCCTCCTGGCGGGCGGCAACCACACGAAACAGATGGAACGACTGAAAATAGCATCATGGCGGGCGGAGACTCCCCGAGGGAAATCGCGCCGCCCAGATCGAGGCGGCGCTCGACCGCAGAAATACGACATACGGGTCATTGACCTGCACCACCGCGACTGGCACTACGACCCCCGACGGCCGGCAGTGGCAGGTGGACAAGAACGACTTCTCGCTCACGGTCGAGGGCGAGCACACAGGCTTTCGACTATGCGCTCATCCTCATCCACGGCACGCCCGGGCGAGGACGGCAAGCTGCAGGGATATCTCGACATGATGGGCATTCCCTATTCGTCGTGCTCGATGACCTCGTCGGTAATCACCTTCGACAAGATCACCGCCAAACGCACGCTCGCAGGGCGTGTCATCACCTGGCCCGCGAGGTTTCCTGCGCCGCGGCGACCGCGGCCGACCCGGCCGGGATCGTCGCGGAACTGGGAATGCCCCTGTTCGTGAAGCCCAACGCCAACGGCTCGTCGTTCGGCGTAACGAAGGTGCACGCCCCGGAGGAGCTTCCGGCGGCGATCGACGCCGCATTCGCCCAGGGCGACGAAATCCTGGTCGAGGAGTGTGTCACGGGCCGCGAAATGGGTTGCGGCATGCTCGTCCCGGCGGCAGGGAGTATGTTTTCCCGATTACGGAGATCGTGTCGAAGAAGGACTTTCTTCGACTACGAGGCCAAATACACCGCCGGACGCTCCGACGGAGATCACCCCCGCGCGATCACCCCCGAGGTGAAGGCGCCGGGAACTGAACCGCATGACCCGCGAGGCTTACCGGGCGTGCCGCTGCTCGGGGTCGTGCGGGTCGACTTCATCGTGACGCCCGAAGGAAAACCCTATTTCATCGAGCTGAACTCGATCCCCGGGCATGAGCGCCGGGAGCATCGTCCCGAAGCAGGCCCGCGCAATGGGCATGTCGCTCGGCGAACTGTTCGACCTGATTATCGCCGACACCTGCCGCAAATGATCGAGATAGACGACAAAATCGTAAGCGCCGACTTGCTGCGCGAGTGTTTCGCCTGCGACATCGCGCAGTGCAAGGGATCTGCTGCGTCGAAGGCAACGCCGGAGCGCCGCTCGAAGCCGACGAGGTGGAGATCCTCCGCCGCGAATATGCCCAACTACCAACCCTACATGACCGGCGAAGGCATCGAGTCGGTCGAACGCCAGGGATTCATGGTCGTCGACGAGGAGGGCGATCTGACGACACCGCTCGTGGACGATGCCCAGTGCGCCTATACCTACACCGAAAACGGAGTAACGCTCTGCGCCATCGAGAAGGCGTGGCTGGAGGGCAAGACACCGTTCCGCAAGCCCATTTCGTGCCATCTCTATCCGATCCGCCTGATGTACTTCTCGAACGGAACCACGGGCCTCAACTACCACCGCTGGTCGGTATGCGCTCCGGCACGGCCTTGCGGGGCCAGGCTGGGCATTCCGGTCTACAAAGCCCTGCGGGAGCCGATCATCCGCCGCTTCGGCGAGGAGTTCTACAAGGCCCTCGAAGCCGCCGAAGAATTTATCAGTAAACAACAAATAAAAAAGACAGCATGAAAAAAAACCTACTGTTTTCTCACCCCTTGATCGCCCATTCGACGGCACTTCACGGCAAGCATCGGCCCGCAAAACCCAAAAACACGGGAACGACTCCAGGCGGCGGCCGCCGAAATCGCCGCCTGCGCAGTGGCGTCGCCCGCAGGCCGCGCTGATCGACTCGCTGCAAAACCTCGCGCCGTTGCCGAACAGCGGGATGAAACTCTGCCCAGAGAGGCTGCGACCGATCCGGTCGTCGACCCGGAGCGTCCGCAATGCGCGCCGCCGCTCCGCAAGAAGATCGAGTCCATTTTCGACACCAACGACCGGTGGCCATCGACACGCTCGCTCGGGCAACGACGCCGTGCAGGTGGTCCTGTACAGCAACAACACCTGGAAGTATGTCCTCAACCGCGCCGTAGCCAAAGGACAGCACGATTTTCGAGAAATACTGGGACACGACGACGCTCTTTCCCTACAAGGGAGGTCGACATGTCGGAAATGCCCAAATCGGTGGTGATCGACCTCGTCGACTCGCTGACCAGCTACCACTGCCCCTATCAGGGTTCGGTGCACCCGCGCGGCAAATACGGTCCGCGACGCCGGCGCCAGCCATCAGGGCGTGGACCTGCCGCTCAAAATAGGAGATTCGGTTTATGCGACCTTCTGCGGCCGCGTGCGCATCTCGCAATATAACAAGGGCGCGGTTACGGCAACCTGGTGATCATCCGCCACGACAACGGGCTGGAGACCTACTACGGCCACCTGTCGGAACGTCTCGTGGAACCGAACCAATGGGTCGAGGCGGGGGACATCATCGGTCTGGGAGGTTCGACGGGCCGGTCGACGGGACCTCATCTCCACTTCGAGACCCGTTACTACGGACAGTCGTTCGACCCCGAACGCCTGATCGACTTCAAGAACGGAACCTTCAACCGCGAGGTCTTCCTCTTCAAGAAGTCGTTCCTGAGCATCTACTCCAACGCCGGACAGGATTTCGAAGACGAGGAGGCCAACGAGGAGCAGGACAAGAAGGAAGCCGCCGAGAAAGCGGCCATGAAATACTACAGATCCGTCGGGCGACACGCTGGGCGGCATCGCCCGGCGCTACGGAACGACCGTGACGAACATCTGCCGCCTGAACGGCATCAAACCGACCACCGTCCTGCGCATCGGCCGCACGCTGCGGGTACGGTAGGCAGCGAATTGATGGGATACGGCAAACGGCTGCTCCCCGTCATAGACGAAAAAAAACCGGGGCTTTGGGGCCCCGTTTTTGACGCCAGAGGCCAGACAATGCGGAATTCCGGTAAAACGGTTTTTAAGCCGCCGTTTATGCGACAGGAAGCCTCCGGCATCCCCGGGCGACAACCAAATTCCGGGTAACAAGCAGCGCCCGGGCGAACCTATTTCTTGTCCTGGATGGCGTCGATGGCGTCGATCACGGCCCCGGAAACGCTTGCGCTCCAGCTCCCCCCGACGATGGTCGTTCCGCCGGGCGAACAGACGGCATCCTTCATCACGGCGGGATGCTGCCCCGAGGCGAGCTGCAATTTCCCGGTCCCGACGATCATCTGGCTCGCCATGCGGTAGGCATCGGCACGCACGACGCCGTGCTTGACGGCAGCGTCGGCCAGCGCCTCGATGAACATCGCCACGAAGGCCGGGCCGCAACCGCAGACCGTCCCCGCAATGCCGAGCTGGGCGGTATCCACCGTCACCACGAGCCCCACATGCGACAGCAACGCCTGCACCGACTGCCACTCGGCTTCGGACAGCGAATGGCGGCGTTCGCAGACGACGATACCCTCGCAGACGGCCACGGGCGTATTGGGAATCGTGCTGAGGTGATGCGTCCCCGGCGCGAGGATCTCCTCGTAGCGGTCGAACGTCATCCCGGCGGCTACCGAAACGACGACCTTGCCCGCCAGCATCCCTTTGACGGGGGCCAGCACGGCTTCGACCTGGTACGGTTTCACCGCCACGACCACCACGTCGGCAAACCCCGCGACTCCCGCGGCATCGTCGAAAGCGAGGAACCCGTGGGGTTCCGTATTACGGTGCAGCTTCGCCCGGTCGCGGGCGCATGCGCCGATCTGCCCGGGCTGCAAAGCCCCCGATGCGGCAAGCCCTGCGGCCAGGGCCTGCGCCATGTTTCCGAATCCGATAAATCCTACCTTCATATCATCATTGTTTGGAATAATCCCTCTCCCCGAATATCAGCGACCCGACACGCACCATCGTCGAGCCGCACTCGACGGCGATGGGGTAGTCGTGCGACATGCCCATCGACAACACGTTGAACCGCGCCCCGAAATTGGGCTGCAAAAGGTCGAAACAGCGCTTCAGCTCCCTGAAGTCGCGGCGTATCACCTCCCAGTCGTCGGTATTGGTCGCAATGCCCATCACGCCGCGTACGCAGATGTTCGGCATCTGCGCGAAAGGCGCCGTGCGGAGGTACTGCATCAGGTCATCCAGCTCCCAGCCCGATTTGCTCTCCTCGTCGGCGACGCGGATTTCGAGCAGTATCTCGATCGTGCGGCCGCATTTGGCGGCTTCGCGCTGGATGGTTTCGGCCAGCCGCGCACTGTCGACCGAATGGATCAGCGCCACGAACGGGGCGATGTACTTGACCTTGTTGGTCTGCAGGTGGCCGATCATGTGCCACTCGATATCCTTGGGCAGCAGTTCATACTTCTCACGCAGCTCCTGCGGACGGCTCTCGCCGAAAATGCGGTGCCCGGCATCGTAGGCCTCGCGGATCGCCCCGGCGGGGTGGGTCTTCGACACGGCGACCAGCGTGACATCCTCGGGCAGGGTGCCGCGCACGAAGGACAATTGGTATGCTATCGACATAATCTGTTCGGTTTTGGTGTGTAAAAATACGCAAAATTCGTACAAGACGAAACAAGCCCGGAAAAATTCCGGGCCTGCATACCGTTTTTATCCGTCCGGAATCCCGGACATGCTATCGGGCCAGTACGATTTCGGAGCAGGGGACGGCTCCGTCCAAGACCCGCTCGAGCCGGACTCCATGTCGTAGACCCGGATCCGGTTGCCGCCGTCGCCGGTGTCGCAGAGCATGAACAGCTCCTCGGTCTTCCCGCCGTCATGGCGGACGGCGATCGAGCGGACGGTGCCCTGCACCGCCGCCAGCGTCCTGTCGAACTCCATCGACACGGGGTTATACAGACGCAGTTCGGTCACACCGCCCTTCGCCACGGCATAGCCGCCGACGGCGTAATAGGTCTCGCCGTCCTGCCCTTTGTCCAGCACTCCGAACGGCACCATCGCATCGGCCTGTTCGGCATCGCCCGTTTTTACGGCGTATCCCTCGCCGCTGCGGCCGGTAAGCACCAGCGGCGTATAACTATCCGGGGCAGTGTGTGCCGCGAGCAGGAGGTAACCGCCGTAGACGGTCACGAAAGGATTTTCGCCCAGCATCTCGGGCGCAATGTCCGAAGGCAGCATCCACGACGGGGGCACAGGTGCGACGTTGGTACGGGTCATATTCAACTCCATGAGGACGAGCCGGCCGGCCTCATGGCGCAGGAAGGCGGCGAAATCGGAGAGGGTGCCCGCGACGACGACATTGTCGTAGCCCGAATCCCGGAAATAACGCATCGTGAGGTCGTAGAACGCCGCAGCGCCGATATTTCCGCCGGGCGCGAGGCCGTAGATACGGTTCGAACCGGGGGTATTCACCACGCAGTGCATGCGGCGCAAAACGCCCAAGGTCTCAATGCGGGTTAGGTCGCCCGTCGTCAGGTCGATCCGGTCGATCCCGGTTTCGTCGCAATCGTACTGGGTGATGCCGTAGAGCGACGGCTCCTCGGGCGGGCGGCCGTCGGATACGGATATTTTACCCAGCGTCATGGCCTTGCCGCGGCGGAAGAGCTTCACCTCGGTCGTAGAGGCGGGGTAGCCTCCGGGGGCCAGGAACGTGATGTCCGATTCGGTACGTTCCGTCACGACGGCCCAGACACCGTCGGCATATCCTTCCGGGAGAGCCGCCTGCGACAGGGGCCACGCGATCCGCAGCATGATGTCGTCGTCGGCCTCGAAGCCGCGCGCCGCAACGGTCACCTCGTCGCCGGGCGCGAATAGCTGCGATGACGGGGGCATCACCACGTCGGTGACGAACGGCACACCATCGCCCTCGTCCGTGGTACATGCCAGCAGGAAAAGCCCGAAAAAGGATAAAAACAATAGTTTCTTCATATAACCTACTATATAACAATTACATACCTCCGCACCGGGGGGGGGTATCCGCCGGAATGCAATGCGCTTGCATACGTCGTAAAGATACGACATAAAGCCCTAATATCCAAATAAAATGCGACATATCGTACCCGCTGCGTTTTGCCGTTTAGGATTTGTTTCGTACATTTGGGATCAAAACCGGAAAACCTATGAGAAAACTCCAGTATTGCCTCGCGGCGGCAGCCCTCTTCACCTATGGCGCAGCCGCAGCCTGTACCAATTTCATCGTAACCAAAGGGGCATCGACCGACGGCTCGGCCATGGTCTCCTATGCCGCCGATTCGCACGCGCTCTACGGCGCCCTATACCACACCCCCGGCGGGAAATTCAGGGCCGGGGCCATGCTGCCCGTCTACGAGTGGGACACGGGCCGTTACCTGACGGACATCCCGCAGGTCCGCGAAACCTATTCGACCGTCGGCAACATGAACGAACATTCGCTCATCATCGGCGAGACGACCTACGGAGGCCGCCCGGAACTGGAGGACTCGACCGGCCTGATCGACTACGGGTCGCTGATCTACATCACGCTGCAGCGCGCCAAAACGGCCCGCGAGGCGATCGCCACGATCGTCGAGCTGGCCAATACCTACGGATATGCCTCGAGCGGCGAGTCGTTCTCGATTGCCGACCCCGACGAGGCCTGGATCATGGAGCTCATCGGCAAGGGCTACAAGGACGACGGCAAGGGCGGCAACGCCCGCAAGGGCATCGTATGGGTAGCCCGCCGCATCCCCGACGGCTATGTCTCGGCGCACGCCAACCAGGCGCGTATCACGACCTTCCCGAAGGACGACCCCGAGAACTGCCTCTATTCGCCCGACGTGGTGGCGTTCGCCCGCGAGATGGGTTACTACGACGGCACGGACGAGGATTTCAGTTTCTGCGAAGCCTACGCCCCGGCCGATTTCGGCGCGCTGCGAGGCTGCGAGGCCCGCGTGTGGGCATTCTTCCGCACGGTGGCCGACGATATGGACCGATACGCGGATTATGCGATGGGCCACAATGCCGAAAACCGCATGCCGCTGTGGGTCAAGCCCCGCGCGAAGGTGTCGCCCAAGACGGTCTTCGACTGCATGCGCGACCACTACGAGGGTACGCCGATGGACATGACCACCGACATAGGCGCCGGGGGCAGCGCCTGCCCCTACCGCTGGCGGCCGATGGAGTTCGAGGTCGACGGCGTGGAATACGTCAACGAACGCGCGACGGCCACGCAGCAGACCGGATTCTGGTTCGTGGCACAGGCCCGGCCCGACGTGACGCGCGACATGGGCATCCTCTGGTTCGGCGTGGACGACGCGGCCACCTCGTGCCTGACGCCGATCTTCTGCTGCACGCAGGGCGTCCCCGAGTGCTTGAGCGAGGGCAACGGCTCGATGCTCGAATATTCGCCCACGTCGGCGTTCTGGCTCTTCAACCGCGTTACGAACTTCGCCTACATGCGCTATGACATGATCGCGGCCGACATCCGCAAGGTCGTGGACAAATGGGAAAACGAGGCGCTCCGCCTGGTGCGCGACGTCGATGCCGAGGCCATGACGCTCTCGCCCAAGGCCCGCGGCAAATTCCTCTCGGAGTTCAGCATCGCCACGGCGCAGCAGTTGTTCGACCGCTGGTCGAAGCTCGACAAGTACCTGCTGGTGAAATACATGGACGGCAACGTGAAAAGCGAACATGCGGGCGTGCTGGAATACCTCGACGGCAAGGGCGGCCCGGCGCATTTCGTCGACAACGGCAACGGGAAACAGATTCCCGACAAGATCCAGTTCCCGGGCTACAACGAGAAGTGGAAGCGCGCCGTGGCGGCCGATAACGGAGAAATACTCAAAAGTGATAAAATAAAAAATTCGGGAAACCCATGAAATACGACATCATCATCGTGGGCAGCGGCCCCGGAGGTTATGTAGCGGCGATACGCGCTGCGCAGTTAGGGAAAAAGAGGCGCTCGTGGAGCGCGCGGAACCGGGAGGCGTCTGCCTCAACTGGGGCTGCATCCCGACCAAGGCGCTGCTCAAGAGCGCGCAGGTCTACACTTATTGCAAATCGGCCGAACATTACGGGATCTCACTCACGGGCGAGGTGCATCCCAATCTGGAAAAAATCGTGGCGCGCTCGCGCGGCGTGGCCGAAACCATGTCCAAGGGCGTGGCCTTCCTGCTGAAGAAAAACAACATAGACCTCATACAGGGCTTCGGGCGCCTGACGGCGGCAGGCAGGCTCGAGGTCGGCGGCACGCACTACGAAGCCGACCATATCATCCTCGCCACGGGGGCGCGCCCGCGCGAAATGGCGTTCATGCCCGTCGACGGCCGGCACGTGATTTCGTCGCGCCAGGCGCTGACGCTCACCCGGCTGCCCGAAACAATGGTCGTCGTGGGTTCGGGCGCCATCGGCAGCGAGTTCGCGTGGTTCTACGCCGCGCTGGGCGTGAAGGTCACCGTGGTGGAATACATGCCCCGCATGATGCCGCTCGAGGACGAGGAGGTATCGAAGGCCATGGAGCGCGCATTCCGCAAACTGCGGGCGGCGGTGATGACCTCGACGACCGTGAAATCGGTCAGGGTCAACGCCGAAGGGCGTTGCGAGGTCGAGATCCCTGCCCGAAATGCTTTGATTTACACTAAAGTGCTTGTTTTCAGCTTATTGTGTTGGATTTCCGCATAACAAATAACCTGACTTAACGTTTAACAAATCCACAAAGTTCAGGTTATCATGCAACGCAGCACTTTCAAAGTCCTTTTCTATGTGAAAAGGCAGTCGGAAAAACATGGTCAGGTTCCCGTCATGGGCCGCATCACGATCAACGGTACGATGTCGCAGTTCAGCTGCAAACTCACCGTCCGTTCTTCTCTCTGGGATGCCAAAGCGAACAAAGCCGCAGGCAGAAGCCTCGAATCGCAGCGCATCAACGAGAAGCTGGAAAATATCAAGACCAATATCGGCAAGCAGTACCAGCGTCTCTGCGACCGGGATTCGTATGTTACGGCCGAAAAAGTCCGTAACGCCTTTCTGGGTATGGGGACGACTGCCGCCTGCTGTTGCAGACCTTCGACGAATACCTTGCAGGCTTCCTCAAACGCGTGGGCAAAGACCGCGCTTATTCCAGTTATGAGGACTACTGCAAACGCCGCCGGCGTCTGGCCTCCTTCCTCGAATACGAGTACCGCGTCAAGGACATTGCGTTCAAA
>VOFC01001745.1_pt1 | contig 12001 bp, 18 predicted proteins | sample 5384161 | NCBI WGS metagenome assembly VOFC01 (sample SAMN12384722, study PRJNA508395) | human gut metagenome | isolation source: healthy gut B | host: Homo sapiens | reverse complement strand
GAAGTCCTTAGATGGTGTAAATAAGAAAAATGATTGTAAATAATACAGCTTCTGAAGCACCTGAAAAAGATGTAAAAACTGAGTCTCAAAAGATTGATTTTCATAAGGTAAAGGTAGAGCCCCATATTTGAAAAATTTGTTGGAATTTTGAAAACATTCAGAAGTCATCTTTCCAATAGTCAGCAAATCTGTTAAAGAGTTGTTGCAGTACCTGAATTTTTCAAAGAAACTGTTTCATCAGCATTTTTTTTGATGACGGAACAGGCATTCAAACAGAACCTTTTTTTTTCATAGCTTTTTGAGCCGGAAGAACTTCCTGCAAAGTTACTTTTTGGATATAAATCTTCCACTTCGTATATCTTCAATAGAAATTCCCAATGTACGAAGAGATATGCAATCTTCTTTATATTTTCCACATCATTTTCAGAATAATCTCTATAACCATTAAGATGTATTTCTCGAAGGCTCAATAAGTTTTTCCTTTTCATAAAAACGGATATTAGAACAGGATAAACCTGTTTGCTCTTCTACGTCTTTTATAATCATATTATGCCCCCTCCTTTCTCAGCAACTCTATTTTACTTATATCCATGAAGTTCATAAACAAGGTTTACAGTCAAGCATTTATCAAAAACTAAAGATGTACCGTTTTTCACCAAATAGACGGGACGTACTTCATTTGATAAAATACGACGTGAGATTTTAAATTTATTGAAGAATGGACGGCTTTCTGCTGGAGAGATATGTGAACATTTTTCAGTAACGGGAGCTTCTATATCCAGACATCTAGCAATATTGAAGGAGGCTGATTTAATCCGAAATAAACGAGAGGGAAAATTTATTTATTATGAATTAAACACTTCCGTATTGGAAGATGTCATGTTGTGGATTATAGATTTGAAAGGAGTATCGGACGATGAAGGAAATGATAAAAAAATATAGAGGTTCATTAATTTGTTCTTTTCTGGTAATGCTCATCGGGGTTTTTAGTAGGATTCACTAGTACACAGAGCATGTGGGCAAATGTGTTTTTTTTAGTGACGGATTGTGCGCTGGTGGCAATAATATTTTATGATAACCGGAACAGACAGCAGAGCCGCAAGATTATAGGAATGACGATGTGGATTATACCAATTATAACATTACTCTATAATGGTATTACAAGACTGGTCAATATGGGTGCAGATATGGAAAATCTGTTTATGGCAGTAATTTACTATGGAACTGGACTGCTGTTTATGGTTATTGGAAATTATTTGCCAAAAGTGAAACAGAATAATACCATAGGAATAAGAGTTGTATGGTCTTTAATGGATGAAGAAAACTGGAATGCAACACATAGATTCAGCGGCAAATTATGGATGGCATCAGGTATTTTATGTATGCTTTGTGGACTTTTTGGGGAAAGCATGGCTGCACTGGTTGTGTATATTATAAGCATTATGGCAGCTGCAATCATTAGCATTCTCTACTCCTACCTTTTTTATAAGAAAAAGCTGGCAACCGGAGAAGGCTTAAAAATTCAGTATAATACAAAAAAAAGTGTGATATATCTGATCATCGCAATTTCAATTATTGTGTTTACTATATGGACTTTGTTTTGTGGAAGCATTCAGATTCGTTGTAATGATCGTGATTTTAACATTGAAGCAAAAGGATGGAATGATTATACAGGGGAGTATTCGCAAATTGACAGCATTTCTTATGAAGTAAATGTATTGCAGAACGATAATGATTACAGAACTAATGGTTTTGGAAACCTGAAGTATGCTATGGGAAACTTCAAAAACGATATCTTCGGAGATTATATCCGCTACACTCATGCCTCCTGCCATTCATATGTTGTCATGAACATAGATGGAAAAATATTAGTTGTAAATGGGGAAAATGACGCAGAGACAAAGGAAATCTATCAGAGAATAAGTGAAAAGGTGTCAAAGGAAAGAAAATAGTTGTCGGAAACGCTGAGAAGAAATTATTCTCATCGTATCTTATCTCCTTATCGTTCAATCAATTATTTGCTACAAAAATCAGAAGCATTTCAATCAGTTCACCATGTCACTTTTATTTTGTGTTATACTGTTTTATATAATTTCTTTTGGTCTCCGCTGCCGCTTCGGTCGTCACAGAGCAGATGTCCACCGGACATCTTGTGCCCTTGTATTTTCCCTTATCAGAGTTCGTATATCTTGTCTATGAGTGCGTTTATGATGGTTGCGTCCAACTCTTTCAAGCCCCTGATAGTTGCGGATTAGGGATAGAAAGTCCCGGACGCCCTGTCTTTCTCGTAGCTTTCATTAAGAGTTTCCGTCACCTCTTTCAGCCGTGCTTCAATTTCAAGCTGCTCTTTCTGGTATTTCCCCGACATCATCTCAAAATTCCGCTCGGTAATACGCTCCATGACCTTATCTTCGTAGAGTGAGGAAAACAGCCTGTCCAGTTCTGCAAGGCGTTTGTTCAGCTTCTTACGTTCTTTCTCCAGTGCCTTTCGCCTTGCTCTGGTCTGTTTCCGTGAGCCGCTTTTCAATCGCCCTCACTGCCTTTTCATCATTCACTGCCATATCCGCAAAACAGTTGATGTCGGTGAGAACAGCGTTGAACAAATCCCTTGCTTCAATGCTGTGTGCGGTACACATGATATTACCGTATCTGCCATAATTATTGCAGGAATATTGTACGCAGTCGATGATGTCGGGGCGTTTCCTCCTGTTGGCACTCATAGCCCGCATCGCATAGCCGCAGTCCGCACACTTAATAACGCCTGCAAAGATGTTTTCAAAGCCGCCCTTGTTTTGCTGCCGCCTGCGGCTCGTAATCATCTGCTGTACCGTATCAAATTCCTCCTGCGTGACTATTCCCTCATGGGTATTGGGTATCACTTCCCATTCTTCGGGCAGCTTAGAGGGGCGTTTCTTGCTTTTCATATTGGCGGCAATCCGTTTGTAGCCTACAAGATTTCCCGCATATATCGGGCTTCTTAAAATGCTCCTTACGCTGTTCCCACTCCAAATATAGCGTTTGTCCTCGTTACCCTCAAAGTGACTTTCAAAGCCTGTTTCGCCACTTGCTCCGCCGCATAAGCGGCGGGGCGTAGGATATGCTGTTTGTTGATGTGCTTGCGGATTTTGGCGATGCCGTTGCCCGCTAACGCAAGGTCAAATATCTCTTTTACAACATGTGCCACTTTATCATCTATCAGCAGATGGTTGTGGTCGGCAGGGTCTTTGATATAGCCATAAGGGGCGGTAGTTCCCATGAATTTCCCCTGCTGAAACCTCGCACGATACGCCGATTTTATCTTGACTGACACATCAGCAGAATACATTTCGTTTAGGATGTTGCGGAAAGGCGTGATGTCCATAGCAGATTTGTTTAAGGTATCTACGCCGTCATTGACCGCTATATACCTCACGTTATGCTCTGGGAAGAAGACTTCCAGATATAACCCACAATCAAGATAGTTCCTCCCCAGACGGGATAAATCTTTCGTAATCACGCAGTTTATCAGCCCGTTTCAATGTCTAATCATATTCTGGAAACTTGGTCTTTGGAAATTCGTACCAGAGTAGCCATCGTCAACATACGTTTTTGCTATGTGCCATCCCTGCTTTTTCACATAATCCGTGAGGATGGATTTCTTGTGTCGCAATGCTCGCACTCTCGTTATCCGTACCATCGTCCTTTGATAAGCGGCAGTAAATGCCGACTTCATAGATCTTCTTTTCTTCTTATTCCTGCCATACTGTAAAACCTCCGTATCTGTCCTATCTGTTTTCATGTCCCATTGCGTACATTCTAAGCGGACAGCCCCTCATTGTCGAAGGTGTCGCCCTCGGCAATCTTCTTCCGAATATCCTCGGAGATAATCGGGACAAACGCTTCTGCAACGGTCTGTGTGCCGATATATTCTCGACTGATAATCATTTGTACTGGTGCTTTTGGCACAATACGCTTTCTCCTTTTAGTTGCTTTCCTATCCTCGCCCATACTTAAATCTTCCTTTCCAGACAGGGCAGGGAGAGTCTGGAAACGTCCCCGCCCTGTCAATCAGATACCATTAATCCTCGCTGTTTAATTCTTTCTGTAATGCTTTAAGGAGTGCCGCCGCTTCATCAGCGTTCAGCGTGATTCCCTTGCCGCACTTTTCACGGTTCGGGGAAAAGCTGCGGATGTCATACTTCGGCTCTCTCCCGTTCCATGAAATGAGATTGATTTCCTTTGTGTAGCCGCTGTCGCTCGCAGACAATACGGCGATTTCCTTTACAATCTCATACTGGATTTCTCTCATTCCCCTCATACCTTAACTCTCTGTCTTTCTTCTGTTCCAAATTCCTGCATTTACTTCCCGAAAAGAGAAGATTAGCGGCTGTCACTGCCCCGTTTCCTCTGCAACTCACGCTCCAGAAGTCGGATGATGGTTTCCTCCATCTGCTTCGGCGTTGTGTTCTTCGGAAAATACTTTTTCAGCTTGCTTGTGTTGATTTTCAAGGTTTCTTTCTGGTTGCCCTTTTCCTCGGTCATAATCGCAAATATCGTATCCATATCAAGCCGTCCGCTCTGGCTTAACTGTTTCATCCGCTGTGCCTGTGAGAGTGAGGGAGTTGCTTCTTCGCTCTCCATCGTGGCAAAGAGGTTTTCCTGCTCGTCTTTCTTCAAGAAGGACAGTTCCACCGCAGGTGTGAGGGCGATTTTCCCCTCGTCCACCATCTGCAAAATCGGCGGTATCAGTTCCGTCAGGCGGATAAATCGCTGGACGGTCATCCTGCCCACGCCGAAGCCCTGTGCCACCTTGTCGTCCGTCCGCAACTTCGTCACAACTTGTGACGAGGTTAAGTCCGTGCGGAAACCCTGCCGCTTCATGGCTTCGGATTTCATCTTGTAGGCAAACGCCCGCTCGCTCGGCAGGATATTCTCACGCTGTAAATTACTGTCTACAAGGGTAATGATGGCTCGGTCACGGTCTAAGGGCAGGACAAACGCAGGCACGGTATTTATCCCTGCAAGCTCAGAAGCACGGACACGCCGCTGTCCTGCAATCACTTCATAGCCGTCCCCGTCCTCTTTCGGGCGTGTGATTATCGGCGTGACAATGCCAAATTCCTTGATGCTTTCCGCTAACTCTGACAGTGTTTCATCTTCTGCCACATGAAACGGATTGTCGGGGAACGGGTACAAGTCTTTGGTCTTTAACACCTTAAAATCCTGTTTCTTCATTCACTTTTACCTTTCTCTTTGATTTGTTTCTGCCTGTTCTCTGCAATTCTTCCAACACTTCTGGCGGTATCTTTGAGAGCAGCCGCCCCATCTGCTCGTTGGTTCTCTGCAATTCAAATATCCTCTGGTTGGCTTTCTGCACCTTTAGTTCCTGCTCATACTTTTCATCACGCATACGCCCCGCATAGTCTGATTCCTGTCCAATTCTGCTCTTTCAAGCTGTCGATATACGCCTGCTGTTTCCCGATTTCCTTAGAGAATTTCTCCACTTCTGGCAGCCATGCAGAGAGTAAATCTGAACGCTTTATCCCTTTTCTACCCTGCGTTAAAGGCGTTGATGTCGGATAGGGCAGACACGATTTCTTCATACTGTTTATCAAGCCTGCCGCCTAATTTATAGAGCCATGTGGGGACGTGTTTCCGCTTGGTTTCCATTGAGGACTGCCCCCGTTCAAGCTGATTCCACCGTGAGGACATCCGCTCATGGTAGGCGGTCTGCCACTCGGATAATGATTTCTGGTTGCCTAAGATAGCTTTCGCTGACAGCTTATTGTCTGGCGTAATCGGCACAAAGCAAAGGTGCATATGGGGCGTTTTCTCGTCCATGTGGACGACAGCGGAGAGGATATTCTGCTCCCCGACACGCTCCGAAATGAAGTCCAGAGCCGTCTGGAAATACGCTTTCTGTTCTTCGGGCGGTAACTGGTTCATAAATTCTGGCGAAGCTGTGATGAGCGTTTCCACCATCATCACGCTGTCTTTCCTTGTCCTGCACCCCGCTTCGGCTACCTTGCGGTTAATCTCTTTCTTGTAGGTGTACTTTGGTGGTGCTATGAGATGGTAGTTATTGTTTTTAGAGCGTTCCATATCTATATCTGGGTTGCTTTTGTAGGCTTCTTTCTTCCGCTCGTTGTGGCGTTCACAAGCCGCAACGCCGCCCGCTTTTCGTTTCTGGAAACGCAGGATTGCATAGCATAGGCGGATTCCTCCTTTCTTTCGGCGGGTGACCGCCTTTGGGTGACAGCGGTGACGGTGGTGACGGCAGTTTTGGGATACCCCCTGCCGACTGCCGCAACTGTCACCCTCACCCCCTGCATGACGGTCATGACGATGGTGACGGTGTTTTTGGGATACCCCCCTCGCATGAGCTGTAACCGTCACCCCGACGTTCTTTTATCCGAAGCCGTAAGGCGTAGGATAGCAGGGCGACCAGCCCTGCCTTAAGGGAGTCCAGAGGGAACGTCTGGCACACGACTCTTGCAGGGCAAAGTGTAGTGTGTTACACCCTGCAAACGCAGTCGGAAAAATCGGAGAGATTTTTCTGACCGCAGGGGTGATTTTACACGCCCGAAAAGGGTGAGTAATCTCACGCCTGCATTTTGCGTTTACGGGGTGTTCTCCCGTAGGGATGACAGCGGCGGGGTATCCTAAAATCACTGTCACCGCCGTCACCGCTGTCACCCGCAGGGCAGAACCGTTAGTCTTACACGGCTTTAAGCGTCAATGACAGTAACAGGGGGGTATCCTAATATCGCTGTCACCGCCATCACCGCTGTCACCCGCCCGCCTTGCAAGCGAAATCTGCCTGCCGTGTTTTTTGCGGCTGTACTGATAGCCGATATGGTTCTCGCTTAAAAATGTGGTGTGATATTCATTTAGCCATTTCGTAATCACCGTGGGTATGGTTTCCGTTTCCCCCATAGCGGCTAACAGCTCCGTTGCCGTGCCTGCCCATTCTTCCTTATCCCTCATAAAATCCACCAACCGAAAAAGGACGTCTGGTATCGTTTCTTTCGCAAGCTGCTCCTGTGTTTTCCTCTCCACCAGTTCCCAACTGCAATCACGGAAACGCAGCGTGTATTCCTGATAGGGCGTGTCCCTGCCCGTCACATACAGCTTGGCGGTGTCGGACGCACGTTTCTCCTTTTCCAGAACAAAGGTAGCGTCCGCACTCCCCGTTAATCCTGTCGTCCCAGACACCTTGTTGAACACATCGCTGTCATTCTGCTTTCGGATGTGGTGTACGACAATGACCGCCAGAGAGTGCCTGTCGGCAAAGTCTTTGATGAGGGAAATGTCCCCATAGTCGCTTGCGTAGGCATTGTCTTTAGATGCGGTTCGGACTTTCTGCAAGGTATCAATCACAATGAGCCTGCTGTCTGGGTAATCTTTCAGATAATCTTCAAGCTGCACGATAAGACCGTCTGACAGCTTGCAGCTTGCCACGGCAAAGTGGAGCCGCCCGCTTGCTTCGTCCGTCAATCGAAATAACCTGTCCTGTATGCGGCAGAACGTGTCCTCAAGGCAGAGGTAAAGCACATCGCCCTCCATTGTCGGCATATCCCATAAAGGGATTCCCTGCGACACGCATAAGCATAGCTTCAGCATGAGCCAGCTCTTGCCTATCTTCTGTGAGCCGCAGAACAGCGATAAGCCTGTTGGGATAAGGCTGTCCACCACAAAGGACGGCTTCTCAAGCGGTTCATAAAGGAGCGTTTCGGCGTTGACTGTCTGTAACTTCTGCATGGCTTTCCTCCTTTCGGGCGGTGTCTTTGTTTTCGTTGCACATAGGCGTTGACCTCCTTAAAAATAGATTTACTCCCATGAAAAAAGTGAGAGTATGTAATGCCGCCAATCCCACACAAATAAAAAACAGATTTCTTTTTCGGGCGGTGTCGGTCACGGTTGGAGATACTTCCTCAATTTCCGCCTTTACTTTCTCCTTTGCAATCGCAACAGATTTCTGTATTGCTGAAGCGGTGCAATGCTCCATAGCGGCGATTTGGTAAAAATTGAACTCATACTCGTAGTAGAGCAGGAAACGCCGCCTTTGTATCTCTGGCAGGCTCCCAACCGCCTTACAGAGCAGTTCCGCCCGTTCTGCTTCAATCATTTGTTCCTCAATGCTCTTAGGCAGCTTTAACGCCCGCCTGTTCAGCGTTTCGTCCCATACTTCCGTTAAACTCCCTGTGCCGCTCGTCCCATTAGAAGATTCCTGTTCCTGCGCTCCATCTGCCGAAACTCAATGAAGAACTGCTCGGACACTTCCAACTCGTGGGATGTTCCCCCTGCCCGTCCTTAAAGCTGATAAAATACCTTGTGCCGCTTTCCGTGGATTCCTCCCGAAGCGTGTATGCCTTAGCTTTGTATGCCATCCCGTTGTCCTCCTGCAAAAAAATGAGCGAGGGGATTTCCACTCCCTCACCCAGTAGCCCGCAGGATGGCAGGCTGTATTAGAAGTTACAAAATTTTCGCAGCTTCTTCCGCAGATGGTCTAACCTCGCATAGATAGCACCAGTCGTCAAATGCACAAGCGGGGCAATCTCCTTTGTGGAATATCCCTGCATTTTCAGCAGAACGATTTTCAAGGTACGCCCGTCCACCGTGACTAATACTTGATAGAGATTTTCGCTCTCAATCTCGTCCAGTAACTCCTCAACCGTACCCACTTCCGTCTGCCGCTCCCTGCCTGCCATGTCCTCAAGGTATTCCGCAACGTCATTCGTCCATCGGTAAAACCGCCTGTTGGAATTGAAGTCTGCCCTGTCCGCTATGCGTATCTGCTCAATGGTCACTTCATCAACGCCATACTCACGCAGCAACTTTTCCTCCGCTTCTTTCCAGATACGCCATTTCCTGTCCTCCCGTCCGTGGTTGTATGCCATTCTTATTTCCTCCAATCAGAATTGATTGAGAGGGCAGAGAAAAACCCCCCTCATCTTCCCAAAGGAAAAAACAAGGGGGGCTGAACGCCTTAAATTTTAATTTTCTATTATCTTTCTTAGTTTTATTAGGATTCTGGCTTTGCGTTTGTTTACAACGCTCTGGGTTATGCCTAACCTCGCCCCGACTTCACGCTCAGAAAGTCCGTCAAAAAAGATTGCCTGTATCAGTTCCTGTTCACTCTCCGACAGCAAATGCAGGGCGGCTTTCAGCCTGTCCACCATAACCGCATTGACAACGGTTTCCGCAATGTCTGCCGCTTCATCAGCGATGAAGTCTAAAGGCTTCCCCTCTCTGTCCATAAATCCATCGAGAGAAAGCAGTCTATTCTTCGCATCTAATTTTTGCAGATAACGCCACCGTTCTTTATCACGGTAGAAGTCTGTATATTGCTCCCTCACAACTTCAAGCAAACAGCCCTGTACAGGGATAAACAGCTTGTCCATGTAGGTCTGGTCGGCGTTCCTGCGGCGGCAGAAATCTATGTAGGACAGTTCCACATATCTGCCGCTTTCTTTGATATATACTTTCTTGGTGCATATTTCACCGCTTTGTCCTCCAATCTGAATTTTTGAAATGTAAAAAATCCAGATGGAGAGGCGGAGGAGCGGCAACTCATATCAGAAACAGCCCTATGGCACTTTCCAACAAAAATCGACAAAAGAAAAACCGCAAAGGCTCTGTGACCTTCACGGTTATAAGAAATACAAATTCTGTTGTATGGAGATTGTACTTCTACTTTCAAGGTGAGAAGTACCGCTGCACTGGCAGAAATTTTTTTAACTGGTTTCCTGCCGTTCTCTGATATGCTATGTATTGATAAATTTTGCTTCGTATGAGCAGATAAATAACTGCCCGAAAAAAGAACATAAAAAAATCCCTCCAAATTTAAAAACAAATTCAGAGGGTAATTTAGGGTATAACAAAATAACCCACCCGAATATCGTTTTTTTTTTTGGTGAGTTTGTTCTTTCAAATACGAAACAAAAAGAGCCGATGATTCGTGAATTGTTCCACAATTTCATCGGCTCTGCGTCTTAAGCGTCTGGCTCTTTGATGACAGTTATCTTCAAGTTGTCAACTTTAATCAAGCTTTCTTGTCTGCATTTTGGACAATAAAGGGGATAATTCTCCAAAACAGTGTCCTTCCTAATTTTATTACGGGTTTTGCTCCCACAAACAGGACACAATATCCATTCGCATTTCATCATAATTAGTCTCTAATCCTTTCAAATCTCATTTTATATGACTTTTGCAAGCTGTTAAGCTAACTTGTGGAACATATGCCGAACCTTATCTATACGGCTATTCGGGCGGCGGGGTTGGCAAATAAATTTACCAATAGCTGGCTGGTATCCTTTTAACTCTGTCAAACAGACTCCCTGCCCATTTGTGAAAGAAGTTAAATCGTTCCTGTATTCTTGAATACATCTAGCAGGGATTTCTCCTTTCAGAATGACCTCGTCATTCTTTATCTGAGTACTTACAATATCTGCACAATACCTTGGAGCATCATGATACGCCCGTGAGAGATATTCCTGCGGTGCATAAATTTCAAAGTGGAGATATGGCTCTAATAGTTCTGTCCCTGCTTTTTTTAAAGCCTGCTCCAATACGATAGGGGAAAGCAGCCGAAAGTCTGCGGGGGTACTTACAGGACTATAATACAATCCATATTCAAAACAGATTTTACAGTCTGTCACTTTCCATCCATACAGCCCCTGCTCGCAGCCATAAAGAACCCCCTCCATAACCGCATTTTGGAACGATTGATTTAAATATCCAAGTGAAACTCTGCTTTCATACTGCACTCCGCTTCCAATAGGGAGCGGCTCTATGGACAACCCGACAGAAGCCCAGAAAGGATTTGGCGGGACTTCTATGTGGATGGTATATTCTGCTAAGCGGTCTTTCCATATATATAACAGTAGGCTCTTTTATTTCTGCCTCCACATGATATTTTTCCTCAAGGATGGCACAAATGACTTCCATCTGCACATTCCCCAAAAAAGAAAGTATAATCTCATGCGTTGTAGTATCCACATAATATTTTAAAAGAGGGTCGCCATCTGAAATTTCTGTAAGTGCCCCAAGCAATATTTCCCGCTGTTCAGATTTCTTTACTGCAATCGTTGTTTGGAGCATAGGGAGAGGATTTTCAATAAATTTTCTCTGCGGCAACAGCATTTCGTTCCCCAAAATACTGTTTAGCTGCAAAACATCATTTGGTAAAATTACAATATCACCAGAGCAGGCTGTATCGGATGAATATAATTCACCGTTTGTCGGAACACACATCTCTGTGATTTTTATTTTCTCTTTTTCAGATATTTTAATAACATCCCTCAAATGCAATGTTCCGCTATATATACGCACATAAACAAAACGCCGCCTTTTCTCTGAATATTCAATCTTAAAAACCTGCCCGCATAGTTCAGATTGACCTTCAGGCGTTGATGAATAAAACTTACTGGCAATCACTTCTATAAGCTGCCGAATCCCCAGATTGTTTTTAGCACTTCCGTGATAAACGGGAAATAACGTTCCGTTTTGGAATCTCCTGTTTTCTTCCTGTTCCAGTTCTGACATTTTAAACGGTTTCCCTGACATATATTTCTCTAATAGTTCATCGTTTCCCATAATTACCGCATCCCACTGTTCCATATCGTCATTGTCCGTTACATTTATATGAGGATGCTGCCCAACCTTTTGCTTCACTATAATTTCCGAAGAAAGCTTTGCTTTCATTTCTTGATATACCATTGGCAAATCAATCCCCTCTTGGTCAATTTTATTCTAATACGGATAAAGAACGGTATACTTCCGCCAAAAAATCCATATGGCCTGGCGTATCTATAATGTTGACTTTTACATCCTCCCACTGAAAAGATGTCACTGCTGTCTGGATAGTGATTCCCCTTTGACGCTCCAAATTCATTGTATCTGTCCTTGTTGTGCCTTCATCTACGCTCCCTAGTTCTGCAATTGCACCACTGGTATACAATAAACTTTCCGTTAATGTTGTCTTTCCTGCGTCAACGTGAGCCAGAATGCCTAAGTTAAT
>VOFC01001649.1_pt1 | contig 12001 bp, 9 predicted proteins | sample 5384161 | NCBI WGS metagenome assembly VOFC01 (sample SAMN12384722, study PRJNA508395) | human gut metagenome | isolation source: healthy gut B | host: Homo sapiens | reverse complement strand
CATATGTACGGCAGGTACTCGAAAAGCAGGCCGCAAATTCCAAGTCTCAGGCAAGTATCAGCGCAGTTGAAGATGATCTGCTGGATAAATGTAAAGTGACAATTCCGGATGAGTATCTGGATGCGCGTCTGCAGGAATATCAGCATGAATTTGAAGCAGACAACTGCAATGATACACAGACTCTGGAACAGTATGCCAAGAATAACAATACTACCGTGGATGATATGAAAAAACAGTGGAAAGAACTGATGATCAAGCAGATCAAAATTGAATTTATCTTTGGACGGATTGCGGAAAAAGAAAATATTACAATCAGTGATGATGATTTTAAGTCATTTGTAGATTATCTGGTAAGTTCAGGCAACAGCCAGATGGCAGATGAAAATGCGGTATATAAATATTATGGTGGTGGAAATAAAGAGGATGGAAAGAAAACACTTCGTCAGCTGTATGTGGTCAATCAGGCGATTTCGTATGTTGTGGAGAAAGCCAATATTACCGTAGAACCGGATACACAGACGACAGAGTCATCGGAAAACTAAAGGGTTCAATAAAAACAACTAAGGGATAGATTAGATTTTTAACGGAGGGACAGTATGGAATTAGTAAATGTCAGAGAGATTTTCAAAAATACGATCAGATATGAAAATCAGCAGGTAACAATCGGCGGATGGGTAAGAAGTAACCGTAATTCCAAAAATTTTGGATTCATTGTTGTAAATGACGGTACCTTTTTTGAGCCGATTCAGGTTGTATATGGAGATGGTCTGGAGAATTATGAGGAGGTCTGCAAGATTAATGTCGGAGCAGCAGTCATTGTAAAAGGACAGCTGGTGCCTACGCCGGAAGCAAAACAGCCGTTTGAGATCCAGGCAGCAGAGGTAACCGTGGAAGGTGCTTCCACACCGGATTATCCGTTGCAGAAGAAGCGTCACACGTTTGAATATCTGCGTACCATTTCACATCTGCGTCCGAGAACCAATACGTTTGAGGCGGTGTTCCGTGTACGTTCCCTGTGTGCATATGCGATTCACAAGTTTTTCCAGGAGCGCGATTTCGTTTATGTGCATACTCCGCTCATCACAGGAAGTGACTGCGAGGGTGCCGGGGAAATGTTCCAGGTAACAACGCTTGATTTAAAAGATGTGCCGAAAAAACAGGATAAAACCGTGGATTATACTAAGGATTTCTTTGGAAAACCTACCAATCTTACCGTATCCGGTCAGTTAAATGGAGAAACCTATGCGATGGCATTTAAAAATATTTATACGTTTGGACCGACTTTCCGTGCGGAAAATTCAAACACAACCAGACATGCGGCTGAGTTCTGGATGATTGAGCCGGAGATCGCATTCGCAGATCTCGAAGATGATATGATGCTTGCGGAAAGTATGTTAAAGTATGTGATCAATTATGTGATTGAACATGCACCGGAAGAAATGGCATTTTTCAATAATTTTGTGGACAAAGGTCTGCTGGATCGTCTGGAGAACGTAGTAAACAATGATTTTGCACGGGTGACCTACACAGAAGCAATTAAGATATTGTCAAAACACAATGACAAGTTTGATTATAAGGTATCCTGGGGCTGTGATCTGCAGACCGAGCATGAGCGTTACCTGACCGAACAGATTTATAAGAGACCGGTATTTGTAACCGATTATCCGAAGGAAATCAAGGCATTTTACATGAAACTCAATGAAGACGGAAAGACAGTTGCAGCAGTAGACTGCCTTGTTCCGGGAATCGGAGAGATCATCGGCGGAAGCCAGAGAGAGGACGATTATGATAAACTTCTGGCACGTATTCAGGACATGGGGCTGAAAGAGGAAGATTACAAGTTTTATCTGGATCTGCGCAAATACGGATCAGCCAGACATGCCGGATTCGGTCTTGGATTTGAGCGCTGCGTGATGTATCTGACGGGTATGGCAAATATCCGCGATGTCATTCCGTTCCCTAGAACCGTAAATAACTGCGAACTGTAAAATGGAATAAAAGAGCCGTATTTCCCATAAACTCTAAGGAGGACAATTTCCGGAGAAGTATGTGTGGAGAATGGGCAGGAACAAATAAATAATAAAACAGGAAGAAACGTCGCAAAGTTTGCAGGCTGCTTTATAGGCACATGTCTGCTCTCCGCGGCGCTTTTTCTGTTATGGTGCGGGATTTCCTATTCCATGAGATTGTCGGTGGAACTGATCCGGGTGGGAATTACGGCATGGTATGCGCTTTCCGGTCTCATCGGTGGAAAAATCCTGCGCGCATGTAAATGTGGTGCCATACCTTTTTGCGCAGTTATGCTGGGAGGCTTTTTTTTCGGGATTCTGTATGTCTGTTCCTGCATACGGAACAGCACTGGATTGCGCTGGAGGGAGAAAACCTGACGATTCTGATTTTGTGTACGGCAGCGTCACTGCTGGGAAGCGTGCGGTGGAAAAAGAAGTAAGGGCTGTGTGACTGTAAAAAAAGACTTTCCTTATGGTGACCACTGTGCTATAATAATACAGATAGACGGGAAATCCGAAAAAACAGACAAAGGAGAGATTCTCATGAAGCATGTAAAGACATTAAATACAAGAAAGTTACAGAACACCATCAAGAAGGGCGGATGCGGCGAGTGCCAGACATCATGCCAGTCTGCATGCAAGACATCCTGCACAGTAGGAAACCAGACCTGCGAGAAGTGTAAGTAATCACGGAGTGATTACTTACACAGCCCGAAGCTAAGGTAAGAAAAATAAGGCATAATAAAGCCGCGTGCGTAGCGCGCGGTTTTATTATGTTTAGGAAAGAGAGGAAATATTATAGTGGTTCATCAGTTTAAGAACAATGGCTATGATATTGTATTAGACGTAAACTCCGGTGCCATTCATGTGGTGGATGATGTGACTTATGATGTGATCGCATTATTTGAAGATCACTCCAGGGAAGAGATCATTGCCCAGTTACAATCCCGGTATCCGGAACAGGAGATTGCAGAAGCAATCGAAGAAACAGAGCAGTTAAAGGAGCAGGGAGACCTGTTTACGGAAGATGCTTACGAACAGAAGATTTTTGATTTTAAGAAGCGCCCGACGGTAGTAAAGGCATTGTGTTTACATATTGCACATGACTGCAATCTGGCATGCCGCTATTGCTTTGCGGAAGAGGGCGAATATCATGGAAGAAGAGCCCTGATGTCTTATGAGACAGGAAAACAGGCACTTGATTTCCTGATTGCAAACTCCGGAAACCGGAAAAATCTTGAAGTGGATTTCTTCGGAGGAGAGCCACTCATGAATTTTGATGTGGTAAAACAGTTGGTTGCCTATGGACGGGAACAGGAAAAGCTGCATGACAAGCATTTCCGTTTTACGCTGACAACGAACGGGGTGTTGCTAAATGACGATATCATGGAATTTGCAAATAAGGAAATGGACAATGTCGTTTTAAGTATTGATGGAAGAAAAGAAGTGAATGACCGTATGCGTCCGTTCCGGAAGGGGGCAGGAAGCTATGATCTGATCGTTCCAAAGTTCCAGAAACTTGCAGAAAGCCGGAATCAGGAGCGTTATTATGTCCGCGGTACCTATACCCATTTCAACACCGATTTTTCCAAGGATGTACTGCATCTGGCCGATCTGGGATTCAAGCAGATTTCTGTTGAGCCGGTTGTCGCACAGCCGACCGATGAATATGCACTGCAGGAAGAGGATCTTCCGGTTCTCTTTGAAGAATATGATAAACTGGCAGCGGAGATGGTCCGCCGTAACAGAGAAGGAAATTCTTTCAACTTCTTCCATTTCATGATTGATCTGGAAGGTGGACCTTGTGTGTACAAGCGTCTGTCCGGATGTGGTTCCGGAACGGAATACCTTGCGGTCACACCGTGGGGAGATCTGTATCCGTGCCACCAGTTCGTCGGAAATGAAGATTTTCTGATGGGAAATGTCTGGGATGGCGTGAAAAACACGAATCTGCAGGACGAGTTTAAATGCTGTAATGTCTATGCAAAAGAAAAGTGCCGTAAATGCTTTGCCAGATTTTACTGTAGTGGGGGATGTGCTGCAAATTCGTACAATTTCCACGGAACCATCACAGATGCTTATGATCTGGGATGTGAACTCCAGAAGAAACGTATTGAATGCGCAATCATGATAAAAGCTGCGGAAGCGGAAAATTAAAGGAATAGGAAGGAAGCAAACATGAAAAAAAGTAAGGGCGTCGCTATAATCGCGATCATCCTGGCCTGTCTGATCGGTCTTGGATACTATACGACTACAATAATGTCTGCGACAAGCACAAGTCAGGCAAAGACTGACAACAAGACGGAAGCCGAAGGTATTAAACTTGGTCTTGATCTTTCCGGTGGTGTGTCCATTACTTACCGGATCAAGGATAAGAATCCATCCAAGAAAGATATCAATGATACGGTAGCAAAGCTTGAAGAGCGGGCCGAGAGTTACAGTACCGAGTATGCGGTATATCCGGTCGGCGATGACCGTATTACGGTAGAAATTCCTGGTGTCTATGATGCAAATGCCGTACTTGAGGATCTGGGAAGCCCGGGATCGCTGTATTTTATCGTACAGAAAGATTCGGACGGTAATGAAAACTACAGTTATGACAGTTCCACAGGGGAATACAAACTGAATTATGACATTCAGAATCTGGTTGACAATGGTTCTGTAATCATGGACGGTAATGATGTAAAGTCTGCCAATGCAGCGTATAACCAGTCTTCCTCTACCAGTACCAAGGAGCCGGTTGTTCAGCTGACATTAAAGAAAAAAAAAGCAGCAGATGTGTTTGGAGAGGCAACCACAAAGGCAGCTTCTTCCGGAGAATCTATCGGTATTTACTATGATGATCATTTCATCAGTGTACCGAAAGTAGAGAGCGCAATCAAAGACGGAAGCTGTGTCATCAACGGCATGTCTGATTATGATGAAGCGGAACAGCTTGCAACATTTATCCGTGTAGGTGCGATCAACTTAAAGCTCGAAGAGATGGAATCTTCCGTAGCAGGGGCACAGCTGGGTGGAAAAGCACTTTCTTCCAGTGTCAAGGCAGCCATCATCGGTCTGATCCTTGTTATGCTTTTCATGATCTTAAATTACAGCTTATCCGGTGTGGTTGCATCCATTGGTCTTGCCATTTATACAACCGTAACGGTAGCTCTGATTTATCTGTTTGAAATTACGCTGACACTTCCGGGTATCGCGGGTGTTATCCTCGGTATAGGTATGGCGGTGGATGCGAACGTTATTATTATCTCACGTATCCGTGAAGAGATTGCAGCAGGAAAGTCCGTACTGACATCCATCAAAACAGGTTACAAAAAGGCCATGTCTGCCATCATTGACGGTAACGTGACCACCTTTATTGCGGCACTGGTGCTGATGTGGCTTGGTTCCGGAACCGTTAAGGGATTTGCATATACACTGATTATCTCCCTGATTGTTTCCATGTTCACTGCACTTGTCATTTCAAGACTGTTAAATCTGGCATTTTATGCGGTTGGATGCAGAAACGAGAAATTATACGGACGTGCAAAAGAACATAAGACCATCGATTTTATGAAGCATCGCTGGGTATGTTTTATCCTTTCCCTCGTTGTGATCGTAGCCGGATTTGTTGGAATGATCGGTTACGGAGCAGCTGGAAAGGGATCTTTGAATTTCAGTCTGGAATTTAAGGGTGGTACATCCATCTCCGCAGATTTTGGTAAGGATTATACCGTTGAACAGGTAGAGGACAAGATTGTACCGGAAGTCGCAAAGGTTATTAATGATAATGCGATCCAGGCAAGTACCGTATCCGGCAGCAATGTTGTGACAATCAAGACAAAGACACTGAGCTTGAGCGAACGTGAAGAAGTAAATCAGATGCTTGTGGACAAGTTTGGTGTGGATGAATCCACAATCGAGAGCCAGAGTATTGGTTCTACCATCAGTAATGAGATGCGTTCCAATGCGGTCAAGGCACTGATCGTTGCATGTATTTTCATGCTGTTTTATATCTGGTTCCGTTTCAAGGACATCCGTTTCGCCGGAAGTGCGATTATTGCACTGGTACACGATGTACTTGTTATGCTGACAGGTTATGCATTGATCCGTATTTCTGTAGGTAATACATTTATTGCCTGCATACTTACAATTGTCGGATATTCCATCAATGATACCATTGTTATCTTTGACCGTATCCGTGAGAACATGCAGGGAATGAAGAAACAGACACCGGAAACACTGGCAGAGGTGGCAAACCGATCTCTGACACAGACACTTTCCCGTTCACTGAATACCTCCATTACAACCATCATCATGGTATTGCTGCTGTTTATCCTCGGAGTATCTTCCATCCGTGAGTTTGCATTACCGCTTATGATTGGACTGATCAGTGGTACGTATTCTTCCATCTTTATTGCAGCTGCATTATGGTATGTCATGAAACTGCATCTTGGCAAGGACAAATTGTTAAAACCAGCAGTAGCAAAGACAAAAAAGAAATAAATATTAAAAAACAGGGGAGCTGCACGGCAGCTCCCGTTTGTTTTCTAAGGAGTGGAATGGTTGCATTGCACCGAAGAATTCGGTATAATGGGAAAAAAGAGTTGAAAAGGAGAATATTATGTACACACTGGAAGATATACAGGCAGTAGATCCTGAAATTGCAGCAGCGATCACTGCAGAGTTTGACAGACAAAACAGCCACATTGAGCTGATCGCATCGGAAAACTGGGTGAGCCCGGCGGTTATGTCTGCAATGGGAAGTATTCTGACCAACAAATATGCAGAAGGTTATCCGGGAAAGCGTTATTACGGTGGATGTGAGTGCGTGGATGTAGTTGAGGAACTGGCAAGAGAACGCAAAGAAACTGTTTGGCTGTGAGTACGTCAATGTACAGCCACATTCCGGTGCACAGGCAAACATGGCAGTACAGTTTGCTATTTTAAAGCCGGGTGATACCATTATGGGAATGAATCTCGATCACGGCGGACATCTGACACACGGTTCACCGGTGAATTTTTCCGGTACGTATTTCCATGTAGTACCTTATGGAGTCAACGATGAGGGATTTATTGACTATGATAAAGTAAGAGAGATTGCACTTGAGTGTAAGCCAAAGATGATCATTGCAGGTGCATCTGCATATGCACGTACCATTGACTTTAAGAAATTCCGTGAGATCGCAGACGAAGTGAATGCGGTGCTTATGGTAGATATGGCGCACATCGCAGGACTGGTAGCCGCAGGGCTGCATCCAAGCCCGATTCCATACGCAGATGTGGTAACCACTACAACACACAAGACACTGCGCGGACCTCGTGGAGGAATGATCCTCTGCAGTGATGAGGTAAACAAAAAGTATAATTTCAATAAAGCTATCTTCCCGGGAACACAGGGAGGACCGCTGATGCATGTGATTGCTGCAAAAGCAGTCTGCTTTGAGGAGGCATTAAAGCCGGAATTTAAGACGTATCAGGAACAGATTGTAAAGAATGCACAGGCACTTTGCAAAGGATTACAGAAGCGTGATGTCAAGATTGTATCCGGAGGAACAGATAACCATCTGATGCTGGTGGATCTGACACCATATGACCGGACAGGAAAAGTTGTTGAGAAACTTCTTGACAGTGCGCATATCACTGCCAATAAGAATACGATTCCAAACGATCCGCAGAAACCATTTGTTACAAGCGGAATCCGTCTTGGAACACCGGCGGCTACATCCAGAGGATTAAAAGAGGACGATTTTGATCAGGTAGCTGAGGCAATTGCCATGATCATCAAAGAGGGTGAGCCGGCTGTTGAGAAGGCAAAAGCCATCATTAAAACACTGACCGATAAATATCCGCTGCAGCCGATGCATTAATTAGGAGGAACCATGATAGATTTAAAATTTTTAAGAGAAAATCCGGATGTTGTAAAAGAAAACATCAAAAAGAAATTTCAGGATCATAAGCTTCCACTTGTGGATGAGGTAATAGAACTGGATGCAAAGGCCCGGGCTGCGCAGTCCGAGGCAGATGAGCTGCGTGCCAGCCGTAATAAACTTTCCAAGCAGATTGGTGCCTTAATGGGACAGGGAAAGAAAGATGAAGCAGAAGAAGTCAAAGCACAGGTAGCTGCAAATGCTGCCCGTTTGTCTGAGTTAGAGGCACAGGAGAAGGAACTTTCCGAGAAAGTGACAAAGATCATGATGACGATTCCAAATATCATTGATCCATCCGTACCGATTGGAAAGGATGACAGCTGCAACGTGGAGATCGAAAAATTCGGTGATCCATATGTTCCGGATTTCGAAATCCCATATCATACGGATATTATGGAGCGTTTTGACGGAATTGATCTCGATGCTGCCGGAAAGGTTGCCGGAAACGGATTTTATTATCTGATGGGGGATATCGCAAGAATTCATTCTTCGGTAATCGCTTATGCAAGGGATTTCATGATCAACCGCGGATTTACTTACTGTGTTCCGCCATTTATGATCCGTTCCAACGTTGTGACCGGTGTTATGAGTTTTGACGAGATGGATGCCATGATGTACAAGATCGAGGGGGAGGATCTCTATCTGATCGGCACATCCGAACATTCCATGATCGGTAAATTCATTGATACCATCAACGATGAGGAGAAGCTTCCATATACACTGACCAGTTATTCCCCATGTTTCCGTAAGGAAAAGGATGATTGTGGTATGAGCACATGGTATTGAGGAGCGTGGTGTTTACCGTATCCACCAGTTCGAAAAATACTTTGAGCAGGAGATGATTGTGGTATGTAAAGGGAAAAGATGCCGGAAGAATCCAAAGCATGGTATGACAAGCTCTGGAAGAATACGGTAGATCTATTCCGCAGTCTGGATATTCAACAGAAAAGATTTTGATGTGGCAGGACTGGGAACGACCGGATGTTTTGCGGCAATGTTTATCGGTTATTTGTCCTGCATGGCATTTTCAAAGCTGCGCAGATGCCATAAACTGATGCTGGAACAGTATACCGCGGGGATGGGGGGAGGCTGTGTCTTGGCAATCCGTACACTGATTCCACTCGGTATTGTTGCAGCCGGTTCTGGAGGGTTGAATCTGCTTATTGGCAGAATTACCGGAATCTATGGATGTTACCAGTAGTTTAACCATATTTTCTATGCAGCATGTCAGAATATTGCAGATTACAGTAATTTCCTTTCCGGACTGCTCTATACGTTCGCGGTAAATCTGATGTGGTTTTTCGGTTTGCATGGAAGCCATATTCTGGAGGCAGTGGCAGTCCATAATTTTGGTGTCACAGGAAATGTTGTTTTTTCAAAGGCATTTTACGATGTGTATGTGGCAATGGGAGGCTGTGGCACAACGGTCAGTGTCCTGATCGCATTGCTTTTGTTCTTCCGCAAAGAACGTACCGGAAAGCTGGCAGGGCTGGCATCATTTACGGTAGTCTTTAATTTAAATGAAATGCTTACATTTGGTATTCCGATCATATTAAATCCGATTCTGCTGGTTCCGTTTGTCCTGACACCGGTGGTGTGCTATTGCCTGGCATATGCGGCAACAGTATGCGGTTTTCTGCCGGTTCTTACCCATGAGGTAGTATGGTCGACACCGGTTGGTATCGGTGGCTATCTTGCCAGCGGTTCCTGGAAGGGAATTGCCGTGCAGGCAGTGGGAATTCTGGCAGGGATATTGTTTTACCTTCCGTTCCTGAAAATAAATCAGAGGATGGAGGTATATAAAGCCAAGCGTCATGTTCAGGTTCTGATACACGAATTACAGGAAAAGGAAGAACAGATTGACCAGCCGGTGTTTTTGACGCGCGGAGACCATATCGGAATGATTTCCCGTATGCTCCTGCTTGATTTAAAGCATGCGATCAAGAATAAAGAACTGTATATGCTTTATCAGCCACAGGTATACAGCGATGGTATCTGTATTGGTGCTGAGGCACTGCTGCGCTGGAACCATCCAGTATATGGTATGATATATCCACCACTTATTATTTATCTTGCAGAGGCGGGAAAGGTATTGCCGGAACTGGAACAGTTTATCATTGATGAGGTTACGGATGGGATTGTGCAGACGCGTGCACAATATGATTCGGATTTTAAAATTTCCGTAAACATTACCGCGCACTCCCTGTTGTGGGACATTGAGGGATATATCCGGCAGACAATGGAACAAAAAGAGATAGATGCCCATATGCTCTGGATTGAAATTACAGAACAGGATATCCTTCTGCAGACGGATGTGGTTGTCCGGAAACTTGAAGAACTCAAAAAGCAGGGACATAAGCTTTTGATTGATGATTTCGGCATGGGACATACTTCTCTGCTGTACCTGCAGTCAGAGTATTTTGATGTGGTCAAGCTGGACGGTTCACTGACCCGCCCACTTTTAAAAAGCCATACGAATCAGAAAATTGTGCGTTCGATTATTGAACTGGGACAGGAACTTGGGGTAAATGTAATTGCAGAGTTTGTGGAAAACAGGGAGCAGAGAGATCTACTGGATACGCTGGGCTGTCATTGCTATCAGGGATACCTGTATGCAAAACCACTGGAACTGGAGGAGTTTATTACTTATATGAAACAGATGAACGAGAAGTAGCGGGCTGTTTTTTCAAAAATATCCAATGATATTTACAAAAATTTCTCTTGTTTTTTTGAAGCCCTGGATATATGATGATGACAGGGAAATTGTTACAGCACAAAAAGCCATTTCAGAAAGGATGGGCGGAAAACATGAGAAAGAAGTCACATATTTCACTGGCACGTTATATTGTAGCAAATACAGAGGACGAAGGGCTGAAAAAACACTGGCTGTCGTTTTATATTGGAAGCGTCCTGCCGGATTGTAAGCCATCTTTTATCTATAAACGGCATGAGATTACCGGTACATTTCCAAAACTCAGGAAGGATATAGATGCATTGATCCATGGAAAAGAGAACCGTTTTCCCAAACGGAAACGGATGTATTACATGAATCTGGGGGAGATCACGCATTACGTAGCAGATTATTTTACCTTTCCGCACAATAAGATTTATCCGGGAGGATTTAAAGAACACTGTGCTTATGAAGAACATCTCAAACATGAACTCCGCGCCTTTTTAAAGACGGAGGCACCGAAGGTGTTGAATGAATGCGGGCATCGGCAGTTTGCCAGCCAGGAGGCACTGTTTGATTATATTCAGAAAATGCATGATAAGTATTTAAGCAGTAAGATTGATACTGCAAAAGACATTGAGAATATTGTGCTGGTCAACAAACAGGTGGTGGATGGCATCGATTATCTGTTTTTAAAGAATCATATGCAGCACAGGGTTGCATAGAGGAAAGCAGCCGGAAATCCGGCTGTTTTTCTGCGCTTACGGACACTTATAGGATTGACAAATTTTTGACAAAGTGTTACGATTATTCCATATGAAACTGTCGATGATTCGTGACAGAAGGTGCATATACCGTTACGAAAGACATTTAGGATTAGGAGGATTTATACAATGAGTGAGTTCAAGAATTTAACTCTGGAAGTAGCTGACGGAATCGCTGTATTAGCAATCTCCAGACCAGCAGCATTAAATGCATTAAACAGTGAGACTCTGGATGAGTTAAACGTATGCTTAAGCGAGATTGAAGCAAACGATGATATTAAAGCTGTCATCTTAACCGGCGGTCCGGATAAGAAGGGCAACGAGTTCAAGTCATTCGTAGCTGGTGCAGATATTGCTGAGATGGTAAACTTCACAGCTCCGGAAGCACGTGCATTCGGAATCAAGGCTTCTGAGCCATTCTTCAAACTGATGAACATGCGTCAGGTTACTATCGCTGCAGTAAACGGATTTGCATTAGGCGGAGGATGTGAGATCTCTATGGCATGTGATATTCGTATCGCAAGTGAGAATGCAATCTTCGGACAGCCAGAGTGTGGTCTTGGAATCATTCCTGGATTCGGTGGTACACAAAGACTTGCCCGTCTGGTAGGCATGGGACGTGCAAAAGAAATGATCTTCACCTGCGAC
>VOFC01001572.1_pt1 | contig 12001 bp, 30 predicted proteins | sample 5384161 | NCBI WGS metagenome assembly VOFC01 (sample SAMN12384722, study PRJNA508395) | human gut metagenome | isolation source: healthy gut B | host: Homo sapiens | reverse complement strand
ATATTTATTATATAATTTTTTTTAAGATTTTTCTTGTTTATAGTTTTATCTATTCCATTTAAACTAACCTCTGTAAATACTTCTGTTAATAGTGCATCTATGTGTTCATTTACAGGTACCTTGTTTTTGATTTTTGCCAATAATTTAGTTGTGTATCAGTTTTCCAATTTTTCCCCATTATATGTAATTCCTGCAGCCAAATTATCGCAAATCATTTCAACTGCATATTTGTATGGCATAATAGGCTTTTTCTCCAGTGCAGAAACATCATACCAATATTCTGCATGATGCTTATTTCTTCCTTTATGATGCAACCAAGCTTTTGAATATCCCTTTTCTTTTTTAGCAAATGTAATCGGACTTTTTATGCCCATCAAAATATTTTGCAGACTCCCAAAACTCTGTAGGAGAGTATTTAGATAAGTCGTGTACTAATCCCCTATAAGGTATTCCAGCTTTACAGCATAATTTAAAGACTTCCCATCTGTGTTTGTTTACTAAATTGAAATGTTTTGCAGCTTTTATTAATATGTTATTTGTCACTTCTATTGCCTCCCAATAGAACATATTAAAATACTTAATAATACTATAGAAATCCATTTTATGTATTTGTTTTTTACATATTTATAAATTAAGTATATATATCCATAGAAAGCCATACTTATCATAGAATGCCCTGAAGGAAAACTATATCCTGTTTCTTCAATTATTCTATATTCTGTTGGTCTTGGTCTTTGTAATATGTTTTTTAATAATTGATTTAGTGCTATAATTATTACTAAATTAGAAAATATTGATAAACCAATTTTTTTTTTTTTTTAGTATGAACAAAATAATAGTCAATATAGTTAAAAATATTGCCCCTCCAAAATTGGTAATAAATTTTGCTATTGGCGTTGCAAAATCTGATATTAAAAATGTTGATATTAATTTACCTAATGATACTTGATTTGGCTCTAGTGGATACTGCATCGCAAAAATTATTGAATATACAGAAAGTAACAAAGAAAATATATTTTTATATGTAAATAATGATGCTGACCTTGTTATATTATTGATGTTTTTTCTTCCCTCATAAACTATGTCTCTCATATTTCCAAAGTCTGAATCAAGTAATACAACTTGTGCTGTTTCTCTAGCTGCATCTGAACCAGATCCCATAGCAATTGAACAATCGGCTTCTTTCATTGCTAAAATGTCGTTTACTCCATCACCTGTCATTGCTACTTTTAATTTATGTTCTTTTTAAAGCCTGAATTATTTGCTTTTTCTGATTAGGATTTACTCTGCCAAAAATAGTATATTTTTTTACTGCTCTTTTTATATCTTCATAGCTTTCTAACTCTCTACAGTCAATATATTTCTCATATTCTTTTATTCCTGCTTGTTTTGCAATCGATGATACTGTAATTGGATTATCACCTGATATAACTCTAATTTCAACTTTTCTGTTGTCGAAAAATTTAAAAATTTCTTTTGCATTTTTTCTTATTTCATTTTTTAAGCTTATAAATAGAATAGGAACGATTTTTTTATTTTCTTCTTTAACAAATGCAAGTATTCTTTCTCCATTTTTTGCTTTCTTATTAAGCATATTTTCAAATGTTTTGTCTAATAATATTTCTGGTGCTCCTAATTTATATGTTAAATTTTCATCAATTTTAATGAATGAAAATTTATTTTTTGAATTAAAATTTTCTTTGCTTATATTAGATAGTTTTTCATAAGAAATTCCATCTAGCTGTTCTTTTATAGAATCCATTGTTATGTTATTGTCATCTATTGTATTAATATATTTAGCAAGAATTTCTAATTTTGAATTTTCTCTTTGTTTGATTAAACTATCTTCTTTTCATCAAATATGTCTAATACTTTCATTTTGTTATTTGTAATTGTTCCTGTTTTATCAACGCATAAAACATCAACTCTCGCAAGGCTTTCAATGCTTTTCATATCGTGAAGGATAATTCTTTTTTAGCAAGTCTTCCTGCACTTATTGCTAAAGCAACTGTTGTTAATAAGTATAAGCCTTCTGGAATCATTCCAACTAATGCTGATACCATTGAATTAACACTTTCTTTATAAGAGTTTCCATTTACTTTATAAGACTCCCAAAACAATAGTAAACCAATCGGAATAATTACTATTCCTGCAAATTTAACAATTTTGTCAATCGCTGTAATCATTTCCGATTTTGTTTCTTTAATTTTTTTCGAATCTTTCATTATTTTTTGCAGAAAAAGACTCATCTCCAACATTTGTAAGTTTGACAACTGCTTTCCCAGATACAACAAAACTTCCAGACATGAGATTTGAATTTATATCTTTTTCAATTTCATCCTGTTCGCCTGTTAATAAAGATTCGTTCACATATATTTTCCCTGAAACTACTATGGCATCGGCTGGAATTTGATTTCCAGTCTCTAAAAGCACATAATCTCCTTCAATAAGATTTTCGGAGCTTATTTTTTCTTTTTTACCATCTCTTATTACAATATAATTACTTTTTATCTAGTAATGATAATTTATCTAATGTAATTTTGATTTTATTTGTTGAAAAATTCCAATCAAAGTATTTATCGCTACAATAATCAAAAATGTTAAATTTCTATATGATTGTGATGTGATAAGTAATATTGCTAATATTAGAAAAATCAAATTAAAATATGAGAATATATTTTTGCTTATTATTTTAAGAGTGCTTTCATTAGCCTTAGTTTTTTTTTTTATTTGTCTTTCCATGTTTTATCTTTTCTTCTACTTCTTCCTTAGTTAAGCCTTTTAATTCATTCATAATTTTATTTTTGTATTATGCCTTTCTACTTTTATTATTCTCATATTTTCTTAATCTTAAAGCATTTAAAATAACAGTAAGACTACTAAATACCATTGCCAAACTTGCAATCATTGGTTTATAGAAATTCCAAAAGGTTTTAATACGCCTATGGCAATAGGTATCATTAAACAGTTATAGAAAAATGCCCAAAATAGGTTTTGTTTTATATTTCTAATTGTTTTTTCACTAATTGTAATTAATTTTAGTATTGAATTCAAATCATTTTTTGTTAAAATAACGTCACTAGAATCCATTGCAATATCTGTTCCACTTTTTACGCTTACCCCAATGTCTGCATTTGTTAGTGCAGGGCTATCATTTATTCCATCTCCACACATCATAACAATATTTCCATTTTCTTTTTTTTTTCTTTATGGTATCTGCCTTTTTTGAGATGGTAGTACATTTGAAATTACTTTACTTATTCCAAGTTCTTCGCCTATTTTTTTTCTGCGGTTTCTTTATTATCTCCTGTCAACATAATAGTTTCTATATTATGATTTTTTTAGCTTGCTTATAACATCTTTTTGCATTTTTTCTTACTATGTCGTTTACTCCTATCAATGCTAAAATTTCTTTTTTCATTTGCAACATAAACTATACTATTTCCATTGAGTGCTAATAATTTTTCATCTTCTAAATGATTGTTTTCAATAGCAAATTTTTCTATTATTTTTCTATTTCCTAATATTATTTTTTTATTATCTACTTCACCAGTTAAGCCATATCCTGCAATGTTTTCAATGTTCTTTACATCTAATTTTGAAATTTTATTTTCTTGCATATACTCTGAAAATGCTTTTCCAATAGGATGTGTTGATGTTTCTTCAATACTTCCTGCAAGTCTTATTAATTCTTTTTCTGATAGATTGCTGTAATTGTATATTTGTGAAATTCTTAATTTTCCATAGGTTAGTGTTCCTGTTTTATCGAATACCACAGTGTTAATTTTTGAAGCATTTTCTAATATTTCACTCTTTTTTTACTAATATTCCATTACTTGCGCATATTCCCTCACTTATAACTATTGCAAGTGGTGTTGCTAAGCCTAAACTGCAAGGACAAGCAACTACTAATACTGTAACAAATGTACTTAATGCTGTTCCAAAGTCATACCCTAAAGTTAAATAAATAATAAAACTTATTATAGCAATTATAATAACTACTGGAACAAAATATCCTGAGATTTTATCAGCGATCTTTGCTATTGGTGCTTTTGTATTACTTGCTTCTACAACCAATTTTACTATTTCAGATACTGTTGATTCTTTTTTTCCAATTTTTTCAGCCTTATATTTTATAAAACCATCATAATTCAAACTTCCTGCTATTACTTTATCTCCAACATTTTTGGGTTGCAGGTTTGCTCTCTCCTGTAATAAAAGATTCATCTAAATGCGTTTTTCCTTCTATTATTTCACCATCTACTGCAATTTTATCTCCTGCCTTTGAGATTAAAACATCACCTTTTTTATCTCATCAAGAGTTACTTTTTTTGGATTCCATTTACTTCAATTATTGCTTTATTTGGAGTAATTTCAACCAATTTCTTTATTGCATCTTTTGTTTTATCTTTGCTTATTCCATCAATATATCTTCCAAGTTTAACAAAATAAATGACTATTGCAGCTGATTCAAAATATAAATTCATTGTATAATGCATATGGCCTTTTATTATCATATACATTCCATATAAACTATATAAAAAGCTACTTACAACTCCAATGGCAACAAGTGTATCCATATTAGGAATTTTATGAATTAAATTTTTATAACCATTTTTTTAAAATATCATATCCATATCCAAAAAAAGCAATAGTTAAAATTAATAAACATATAGCATAATTTATAGGATTATATTCTGCACTTAAAATTTAAAAATTGGCAATCCAATCATATGCCCCATAGATATATACATAGTAATTATTGCTAAAATTGTAAAAATAATAAATTGTATTTTTTTCTTTTTTATTATTTTTTTTTCTATATAAATTTTTTTAAATTGTCCTAAACTTTTAAAGCCTGCTTGCTTTACATATTTTTCTATTTTTTCTTGGTCTAAAATTTGCTCATCATAAGTTACTGTAGCATTTGCCATTACAAGATTTACATTTGCCTCAAAAATTCCATTCTGTTTATTCAGGTATTTTTCTAATCCATTAGAACACGCACTACACGTCATTCCATCAATCGCTAATATAATGCTTTTCATATTATTGTTCCTCTACAATTTCAAAACCAAGATCTACTATTCTTTCTTTAATTTGATTAACATCTATATTATTTTCATATTTTATTGTTACTATTCCAGTATTATGATTTGCATCTACGCTTTCAACTCCACTAATTTCTGATAAAGCTACTTTAACTCTATTTTCACATCCTTCACAAACCATTCCATTTATTTTAATTTTTAATTCTTTCATTTTATATCATCCTTTCTTTTTACTTATTAAATACTCCATAAGTATTCCTAACTTATTTATTCTCTTTTTCTTCTTTTCCTCCAACTAATTATAATAATATTTTATTTTCTTTAGTTAATCCATTTATTGTATTATGAATATTAAATCAATTATCTGCTTTTAATATTTATTTTACATCACTTAAAAATTTAAATATTTTATTATAATATGTATCTGGCTCTTTATATCTTGATTCAGTATGGCCAGCACCATGTATTATAAATTTATCTTTCTTACAATTAGCTGCTTCATATAATTTTTTCACACATATACTCTGGAACAAAGTCATCATTATCTCCATGAATAAATAATATTGGAACAGTTGCTTTTTTCACTTGTTCTAGTGCAGACGCTTCTTTAATGTCATATTTTGCCCTGAAATTTGCAACTATTTCAAACATATTTAATACTGGAAAAGATGGCAAATTAAATCTAGCCTTAGCTTCTGATGCAAATATATCCCATACTGATGTATAACCGCTGTCTTCTATTATTGCTTTAACATTGCTTGGAAGTTCATCTCCTGATGCCATGAGTACTGTTGCAGCTCCCATTGACGAACCATGTAATACAATGTTTGCATTATTATTTTGTTTTATGATTAATTCTATCCAACATTTTAAGTCATCTTTATCCAGCCATCCCATTCCTATATATTCTCCCTCGCTTTCGCCAGTGGCTCTCATATATGGAATTAGTACATTGTAGCCTTTTTTTCTGAAAAGTGCCTTCCTATTGAAATTACTGATTCTGGATTTGAGCGGTAACCATGTAGAACAATTACCCAGTCGTTAATTTGTTCATCTCTTATGTATTCGGTTCCTTTTAAAAGTTATTCCATCATTTGCAGTAATTTCAACCTTTTCATTTTTTTATGGTGCTTGTCCATTGACTAGCAAGTTGTTTTTCTTCTTTTTTTCGATTTTCTTCTATAATTTTTTCTGTTGCATTATCTATACTTGCCACTTCTATTGCTTCTTTATTTTTTTTTACTTCTCTATCTCCACCGTTTCCAGTTCTTAATATAGCATAATTAACAAAATAATTTCCTATTCCTATGGTTGCTAGTATTATAATTGTAACTATAATTAGTAGTGCAATTAATATTTTTTTTAATTTTTTCTTTCTAATTAGTATAAAAAAGTAAATTATACAGTTAGTTTTTTATACTCAAACTTTTTACTTTATGTTTACAGTTTTTATAATTTCAATTGCTTCATCTGCCTCCTTTTTTGGTAGATTTGGATTAATTACTACAATGTTTTTTTTGGTACCTATAATAATATCTTCCCATACTTCATCACCTGCATAGTATCCAACAATAGCTTCATTTCCATTATTTAAAGTTATATTTTTCGATGTTCTTTCAGTTCCACAGACTCCAAATTTTTTTTTATAAAAATATATCATCGCATACTTTTTCTTCATCATTCTTATAGAGTTTTAAAAGCATAGTTGTAATTATCATCTTCTGCTACTTGCATTTCTTTATAATTCCAACCATTTGGAATTTTTAGTTCTATTGTAGTGTCACCAATTGTTTTAGAGTATTTTTCTTCTTTTACTACATTTTCGTCTTGGTTTGTTTTTTACTATTACTGAATATTTTTTACCCCAAGTTCCAAATACTACTTCCTCACCATTTTTCATTTTAATAGAGTCAATCAAATACATTGTCCCTCCTACTGTAACTGCTATAATTGCTAGTATAATTATCGTTTTTTTCATATATTCCCACCTAACCTTTCTACTATTTAGACAATTTATCTCTTTGTTTTAGTTGGTATTTTGTGAAAATAATTAAAAAATTATTGTTAATACCAAAAATATTATTGAAACTCAATTAAGCTTATTGCAGTATAATTTACTGTATTTTCACTAGCTGTTTCAATAGTATTAGTGATAGTGTTCTCTCCTGGTTTTTGAGAATTTTGCAGTATCTCTTCTGATTGCTCATATTGTTGTTTTTTATCTTCATCTGTAGAAAATTCATTGTTTTTCATTATATTTTCTTCTTGAATTTTGGAAGCTTCCTTTTCTCATTCTTTATAGCAAAAATGCTTGATATAAATGAAATTATAAACATTGTAAAATTGCTTAATAGTAATTTTAATGTATTTACTGCTTTATAATATCTCCATTTTACTGTTCCAGTTGGCATATTTAAAACTTTTCCTATCTCTTCGAAAAGAACAATTTGAAATTATTTTCAAAGAAACAATTTCTTTTTCATCATCATTTAGTTTGCTAATTAATTTATTGTATTTTTCCCTTTCTATCACTTTATCTAATTCATTGTTATTATCTTCAATTTCATATAAATCATCTAAATTAATGTTATTTTTATTACTTTTTAAATAATTTAATGTTTCGTTTCTGGTAACAGAATATAGCCAACTAGCTTCATTTTTTTAGTTGGGAGTTTTTCTTTGTTCATTGAATATATTTTCTCAAATACCAATTGCATTACATCTTCTGCATCATTTTTATTTTTTAATATGCTGTATGTAATTTTTAATACTAATTTATCATATTTACTATAAAATTTTTCAAATGCAATATTGTTATTATTTTTTATCTCTGCAAATAGATTTTTTAACTCTTTTACATTTATTTTTCTGGCATAAGTAGTCCCTTTCATTTTTTATATTTATAGTATATCTCAAAAATAGTGTTTTACATTTATAAATCATTCTCATTTTTTATTATCATTCCATTTTTATCAATTCTAAAATTTCTATGAAACATCATATTTATGGTAAGAAATTGATATAGTGATGATGTAACCTGTCCAATCCCAGTACAATATGGTGTTTTTAATAGTGACATTATCATTCTTAAAATTCCAGCAAATAATTTGTTAGATGTTACTTTTATTTCAAACTTTTCTAACTGCAAATAACATGTTTTTATACTATAAACTGGATACAATACAAAATTAATTAATTCAAAGCTTAAATAAATAGCTGTAATTTTTAAATCTAAATTATAATATCTGAAAGAAACATACAAGTATTATGAAAACAGTTGTAAGTAAAATGCCTAATAATTTATATGCATTTATTTTATGATCTTTATAAAAAAATTGTTCTTTACTTATATCTATTTTTGCAACAGTTTTTATAGCCTCAAATGAATCCCATTGTGTATCTGTTATTAATGCCACAAAATTTAATGCCAGCATATATTTTTTCTCCAAATTTTAATGCATTACTTAGTCCAAATAGAAATATTAGAAAAAATAGTGTATTATTACATATCTCGACAGATTCATACTTACAGCAATTTAAAATATTAATTTGGAACTTAAACTTTTTATACTGTTTTACTGTAACATAAGCCGTATATATTAATATTGCTATTAGTGTAGTAACTACTATTTGTATCTTATCTTTTAATATTATTGAAGATAAGATCAATATCACAAAATTTAATAAATTGAATCTCATACAATATTTATTGGCCAATTTTTTCTTTATTTTCAAAGTATAGTTTTCTAATACAGAAGAAAATATCAAATGTATATATAATTGCAAAATTGAATATACAGCAAATTCTTTATATGTATCATAATCCATATTCATAAATTCTACATATTTTTTCACATTGATAGCAAATATTCCAAATACAACAAATCCTACTATTATTCCAAGTGTCATTCCTGATAATACAGCATTTTCATCTTTATTTTTTCTTTACTTATATTTGCTCCCGTTGCAAATATACTTTTCATCAATGCCCATATAAATTGTAGTGGATATGTAAGTGTAAATACATTCACTAAATTCTTGTCTACAAGTAATCCTAACATAAACCATGACAATATTGGTATAAAAAGAAAATATTGCAGAGTTAAAAGTAATTCTTAATAGTCTTTTCATAATTTTCTACCTTTTTAAAAATTTCATTTTTCTATCTGACTAATTTTTTTATTTCATCCATAATCTCATTTAAAACTTGTTCTCTATTCTCAGATGTATCATAATATCTAATCCCATATTTAGGACATTCTTTTTTAACATTTCATTTGCAGAATACCAATCAATAGCATGTTTTCTTAGATATTCTCTTGGCAATCTAAATGTCCAGTCTTTTTCAATATCATGTTCAATACAAAGTTCTATCATTTCATCAATATTTAATTTTCCAAGTCCAAGACATACAACAATAGTATTTTCAAAATCAATCATTTCCTTAACTATTTTAGGTTCTAATTGTCCGCTTTCAAGTATATATCCATAATGATTTTTTATCTTTTAAAATTAATGAATTAAAAAACTTTAATAATGTTTTTTGAAAATATTTACTATGCTCAAATTCTTTTTGTTTTTCAACATTAATCCTGTAATATTTTTTTCTTTATCTTCTGCCCTAATCATTGCCCATTTTAGTGAATCACTATGTATTAAGTTATAACTATTGTATTTATCTTTTAACATTTGACTTAATGTGGTTTTTCCTGCTCTGCTTATTCCAATTATCAAAATATTTTTCATATTTTTGTCTCCTAACAATCTTTTATCATCTTATATAATTTCAAACTAATAAAAATTTCCACAATTGATAGAATTATTAAAATGGTTATTACTATAATCATTGGATTATTAACCAAAATCACAGTAAAACTCAAACTAATAATTGCCCTTACAATTTTCCTTGATAGCTCTAAGGTAGTAAGTAATGACTGCTGTTGTTCTTTTTCCGCTTTTTTAATGCTAAATCTTGCATATAAACCTTAAAGGGGTCTCTTATAAATAAAATTATAATATATCCTAAGCTCATAACTAAAATCTTCAAAATAATTGAGAAAGATATGAAATATCCTCCTAACATTAAGCAAAGAGATAATGATAATATAAATGATAATATAACTCCAACTTTATTTTTTGTATTTTATATATATTTTATTAAATAAAATATTTGAGATTACTCTAACTATCCTTGATATGCACAATATTAACCCTATTATCAATGCAGTTTTTTCAACATTAAAATTTTTTAACAATTCTTGCTGTATAAATAATTTTCCATTTGATTGTCCTGAATTGACGATTGGATAAAAAGTCCATAGGATATTATTATAAATAAAACAATTTTTGAATAATTTATTTTTTTCAGCTTGTCCTTATTTTCTTTATAAGTTTTACCTTTAATACAATTATTGTTTGAATAATCAATCATATTGAAAGATAACACAAAACAAACAAAGCAAAATGTTATGCATCCTATCATTGGTAAATAATTATTTATATTAAACATAAAACTCGCAACAAATGATATTATCATTGTTGCTATTGCATATATTGTGTTAGCATTGGTTCTAAACTTTATATATTCATTTTCTCTATTTTGTAATTCCAAATTATTTTTTAATACAACATTTATCATATTTTGAAATGTAAATGCTACTTCATACAATATTTTTCCTATTACTACAATAATGTAATTTGTACCTAAAGTTAATAAAATACTTGATATTAAAAGTAATAATGAGCCTAATCTTACAGACTTTGTATTTCCTATTTTCTTGATTATATTAAGTAAAGGTATCTGAAGTAGTATGCAAGTTATTAGAGAAATGGACGTTAGTGATACAATTTGTGAAGCATTAAAATTTTTAACAACAGTTAAAAACAAAGTATCTATTGCAGCCCAAAATAATAAATCTCCAGACAACCCTGCAAACCACGGAAATAATTTATTAAATTTTATTAAATTTTGTTCGTTCATATCTATACACAATTCTTTCTATTTCTAATAAAATTCCTGTTTCATTTTGGTCATTTTATCATAGAATATCCAAAAAAGAAAAGCTTATACCTTTCTTTTATATAATTTATTCTACTTAATTTTCTTTCTTGTTTTTACATAGTATCTATGTTATAATTGCAAGTAACCCTTTTTATAAGGCTATTATTATAGGAGGTTTTTAGCATGAATGTAGACAACTATTCTGAATTGCAAGAATTTGTATTTCCAAAAAAATTCTGGCAGCAAGAAGACCTAGGAGCAGCGGAAGAGTTTACAGGCAAACAACTTTGGTATTCCATGCATTATTTTCATCAATTATCAGTTGAATGATTACAATTTTAAAATGTATTTTATCTGAAGGCAGCAACTCTGAACTCGTAGAAAAGAGTATTCGTTATGCAAAGGAAAAAAATTTGTTTTTGAAAAAGACTATATGAATCCTTTTAAAACACCTGATGGCTATTTAGTTAGTCCTACTACAACAACATGACTTGGGCATTATACAATGCACTCATACTTCTCTATGATACTCCATTCATTAGTTTCGAGGAATTTGGCACACTCATTTTAAATTATAAAGAAAATGTTGAAAATGATGTTGATCATGAAGGTCAAATTCTTAGCAAAAGATGCCTTACTATTTCATTGATAACTTCCTCATGAAGTATCATGAAAAAACATTCACCTTTCCTTTTTTGGAGCACCAGATATAACTCGATTTACAGCATACTCAATGCTCTTTTTCAACTGGGCATCCCGTACTCGTACGGGTGCATAAAACGTTATCTACTCCAGTGGTGACGCAGAGAATTTGTTGTCGGTGTTGGAAACTTCAGTGGACGGATTTGATTTCTATACAAAATATCACAGAGAAAATCTTGAGCACTACATTGTTTTGGTTGGCCTACAAGGTGAAAATGTAATTACCATAGACAGCAGTGTTGATGGT
>VOFC01001524.1_pt1 | contig 12001 bp, 22 predicted proteins | sample 5384161 | NCBI WGS metagenome assembly VOFC01 (sample SAMN12384722, study PRJNA508395) | human gut metagenome | isolation source: healthy gut B | host: Homo sapiens | reverse complement strand
GAGGGTTATGGAATGGTTATTGATGAAGCAAAGATTTTAAACAAAAAAATAATTATCACAGACACTGCGGCAAAAAAGAAGCGGTAAAAGGCTATCTACCAAAACTAATTTTACAAAATACGGAAGATGCAATTTATGAGGGATTGAAACAGGTTATTTTGAAAAATGTTGTCTTTGATGATAGTGAAGGTAGTTTTGATAATGAATTTTTATTAGATGAAATAAAAGGAATTTTATGATTTCGGATTGGGGACGGTTCTTTTTACGAAAAATGTCCCAAAAAGAACCGGTCCTAATGGGACATTTTGCAAAAGGAACCGTCCCTAATCAGAAAAAAAAGGAGAAAAAAATGAAACTAAGCATATTAACTGCAACATATAATAGAGGAAAATACCTCCAAAAATTATATGATAGCATAAAAGAAAATTTAAAGTACAATCAAAATTGTGAGTGGATAATAGTAGATGACGGTTCAACTGATGATACAAAAACATTTGTAAAAAAATTTAAAGATGAAAATGTTATACCAATTATATATTATTATCAAAAAAATAATGGCAAAATGTCAGCTATAAATGAAGCTGTTAAATTAGCAACAGGAAACCTAATTGTAGATTGCGATTCAGACGATTATTTTGTAACAGATGCATTCCAGAAAATTGAAAAAAAATGCAAATAAATTATTAGAAAATGAAAATTTATATGCGATGGTATTTTTAAAAAAAGAAAAATGATGGAAAAATAAGCGGAAACGAATTTAAAAGGCCAGAACAAATAACATCCATATTTGATTTGTATTTTAAGGAAGATGTTCAAGGAGAAAAAATAATTGTTTTTAATGGTAAAATAAGAAAAGAATTTTTTTCATAAACTGGAACATAACGAAAAGTTTATAACAGAAGCTAGAATGTATTATGAAATGGACGAAAAATACAAAGTAATTGCTATAAATGATGTTATAGAACAGGGAAGCTATATTGATGGAGGATATACTAAAAACATAAGCAAGACCTTTAAGGAATCTCCTTTTGGATATTATATGTATTTTAAGGAAATTTTATCTAAAGATATGAGTGGGGTGCTATTTAGTAAGAGATTTTATGCTATTAAACATTATATTTTATTTAGTTATTTGACAAATAATAAATTTGATGATAGTTTTATGAAGGATAAATTAAATAAAAGTTTATATAGACTTTTGTATGTGCCGGGAATTATGAAAAGTAAGAAATTTTAATGAAAAGGAGATAAATAAAAATGGAATATTTAAGCTTTTTAGTTGCACTAATTGTTTTATACATAGTTTTAAAAATTATAGCAGCACCAGTAAAAATTATAATTAAACTTATGATTAATGCCTTTGTAGGAGGAGTGGTTTTATTTTTAATTAATTTAGTAGGTGCAAGTTTTGGTTTTGCACTTAATATTACATGGCTAACTTCTTTAATTGTTGGTATTTTTGGAGTACCTGGGGTTGTATTTGTAATATTACTTCAAATAGTTATGTAATTAAAAAATATTTTAGAGGTAGGGTGAAAAATGAGATGGAAGAAAAAATCCATCTTATTTTTATATAAAAAAAAAGAAACCACCTAAGTGATTTCCTTTTAAAAAACTATGCATAATCTTTTAAATTTATAAATTAACTAATTAATATACGGCCGATTAATCAATTTATAATTAAGCCATAGCTGCATTTAATTTCTTAGCTAAATTAGATTTTTTTCTAGCTGCAGTATTTTTAACTAAAACACCTTTTGTGCAAGCTTGATCGATTTTCTTTGTAGCTTGTGAAAATAGAACTTTAGCTTCATCTATTTTTCCAGCTTCGATAGCTTCTTCGAATTTTCTTACAGCTGATTTATATCCTGATTTAATCATATTATTTCTTAATGTTTTCTTTTCGATTATTTTAACTCTTTTTTTTAGCTGATTTTATGTTTGGCATTTAAGGCACCTCCTTTAGTACTTGTAATTTATAACACCCACTATTTTAGCACAAAATAGTGGGTTTGACAAGAGACTTTTTTAATTTTTTCTCATTAAATAAGAAAAAATCATCGAACTTAATTTTAAGCTATCATGTTTAATTGTTCCATCATCAGTTACAAGTAAATCATCTTCTAAAACTTCATAACTTGCATCTTTCATATTTTCATAATCAATTTTAACTAAATCCTTTTCTTCTTCTCTAGAATATTTATCAAGAATTTCTTGAGGAAGAACGGTATTGCTTACAATAACACAATCAACTGTATTAGGACCTAAATATTTTTCTAAAATATTTACATGATCACTAACACCAAAATTATCTGTTTCTCCTGGTTGAGTCATCGCATTACAAACATACATAACTTTTTGCTTTAGATTTATTTATTGCTTCAACAACATCTTTACAAATAAGATGTGGAAGCAAACTGGTATAAAGACTTCCCATACTTAAAATAATTAAATCTGCATCTGCTATTGCATCAAAAACTTCAGGAAAGATAGTTGGCTCTTCTTTATAAAAAATACGTTTATATTTTTTTGTGCATGTGTAATTTCATCTTCACCTTCAATAATTTCACCATCAACAGTTTCCCCATTAAAGTTAAATAATCTTCTGAAAGTGGAAGAACAGTATGTTCAACTTTTAAAAGTTTACTAAAATTCTCAATACTTTTTTGTAAACTACCAGTTTCTTTATAAAATGCTGTTAAAATTAGATTACCCATAGAATGACCATTTAAGTCGCTATATGTAGAAAGTCTGTATTCCATAATATTTTTTACCTCACTAGGAAGAGTAGAGAGATTGCTTAATACATGACGTATGTCTCCAACAGCAGGTGTATAAAATTCTTTACGTAATCTACCAGTACTACGTCCATTATCTGAAACAGTAATTACAGCTGTTATATCAACAGGGAAATATTTTAAACCTCTTAAGATAGTAGAAGCCCCTGTACCTCCACCTAAAAGTACTATTTTTTTTCTTTTGCATATTTCATTCCTCCATAAATTGCTATGTATATTTATCTTATAAATTTTGTTGTAGTTCATCTAAACTTGCAAATTCAGGAATAGGAAGATTAGTTTCTATTTCGGAATATGTATCGTTTTTTCTTCTAATTCTAAAAATTTTAAAAGGTTGATGTTGGTAAATTGATATTAAATCTTTTGGCTTATCATCAATAAATATACATTTTGAAAAGTCAAGAGGTATGTCACCTTTTATAGATGTTGTTGGAAAAATGCCATCAACAAATGTGAGTAAACCAGAACCTGCAATTTTTACAGCTTGGAAATATACCTCATTTTCATTATATGATAATATGTATACTTTATGATTTTGTGCTTTTAAAGCTTTTAAAAATGGAATGCTATCAGAAAATAGATATTGCTTTCCATTTGAAATTACTTCATTTACAATTTTTGTTGCATCTTCTATGTTGTAATTATATTGATTTGCAAAATATTCAATCAATTTATATATATCATAAATATTATTTGTTCCTCTTTTAAATTTATCTTTAAGGTTTTCAAATATATTATTATAATCTTTATTTGATTCTTTTGAAATGTATGAAGCTAAGGCTTTTAACATATCTTCTGTAAGCAAAGGAGTGTTGTATAATGTGTGATCAAAATCTATAAAAAAAAAGTTCATTTGGCTTTCCTCCTAAATTTTTAAAACTTTTTATATATTAGCACAAGGGGAATTTTAAGTCAAGGATGATTTGGGATATGGAGTTTTATTGTCTGTTAAATATGCAATATAATCTATAGATGTATTATAAAATTTTGCTAGTGTTTTAATTGTATCTAAAGGTGGAGTTCTATCTCCATTTTCATACCTTATATAAGAATTTTTTAGAAATAAATGCTAATTTAGCACAAGCTTCTTGCGTTAAATCGTGGTCTTCTCTAAGTTCTTTTAATCTTGTTTTCATAAATAATCACCTCGAAATTATTATATATAAATACCCCATACGGAGTTGACAAAATACTCCGTATGGGGTAGAATACTTTTGAGAAATTTAAGGAGGAATATTTATGAGAAAATCAAAAGAAAAAAATAGAGGAATTACTTTAATTGCTTTAGTTGTAAATATAATAGTGTTATTAATTTTAGCACTGTTACAATTTCGATGCTCACAGGAAATAATGGGATTTTAAAGAAAACGATTGAGGCAAAAGAAAAAACAGAATTTGCCAGTGAAAAAGAAGCACTACAAATGAAAATTTTAGAAGCTCAAATGGAAAATAAGGCTCCAAATATTGGGACAACTTTATATGATAAAAGTATCGAAAATGGTAATAAATGGAATATAATTTATGTTGCCAAAACAGATAAAACATATGGAACTGATTGGATTTATATTCAAAAAGGGACAGAAATACCAGATTATGGAAATGCTAAGGAAGATTGGCTTGTAAATTATAATAGCGGAGAGATTGTTGAGCTAGAAGATAATGAATATACAAATTTGAATTATAATAAAAATTTAGCTATAAAAGATAATTTAATATTTAATTTAGATTCAACTATGATTGAAAATGGAAGCAAAGAATCTATACAAGAACAATTGGGAAGTAATGTTGAGCTAATAAACTTTAACTGGGATGAAAATAGTGGAATAACTAATAAATCTTTTTAATTTTGATGGTGATGATGATTATATAAAAATAAAATATGATGATTCTAAGCAAAAGCAAACATTAGCTGAAAATGGTTATACATTTGAATTTTATGGAATAATAAATAATGGAAAGGCTTGGGACTATCAAAAAATCCAATTGACAAAACAATATATTCATATACTGGAATTTTTTGTTATAATGATGGAAGCGAAAAATGGGGGGGCAGGTTTTAGGTTGGGAATTGAACCTAATAAAAATTGGAAATCATTAAAGTGGAATGCTGGAGGGGGAGATTATGAATCGGATTTTTCTGAAGGTTCGGGTGCTTTGCATAATATTCATTATAAAAATGTATATGAACCAAACAAAGAAGTATACTACACTATAACATTAGATTGCACGAAAGATTATTCTGTTGATGAACCAGATTACTATAGAGCTATATGTTATAAAAATGGACAAAAGGAATATGATGGTAGATACAAAAAAAGTTGGAAATATTTTGTAGATAACAATTTTAATAATTTAACGTATTTTAATGTAGGAAGAAGCCAAATGACTAAAAGTGGCTGGTGGTTCTATACAAAAATGAACACATATACCCTAAGGCTTTATAACAGAGGTCTAACAGAGCAAGAAGTAAAAGATAATTATGAAAAAACAGTAGGATATTATAATTCAATTATAAAATAATTAACATTTCAACATTTTTCCTCCATTGTATTGAATTCTTAAGCAAATTATGCTATAGTAAAACAAGAATAATCCAAAGGAGGAAAAAAATATGATAGCAATAGGAAGCGAACACGGAGGGTAAAAATTAAAAGAAGAAATAAAAAATATTTAAGTGAAATAGGAATAGAATATAAAGATTTTGGAACAGATTCAGAAGAAAGAACAGACTATCCAATATATGCAAAAAAAAGTTGCTGAATCAATCCAAAATAAAGAATGTGATAAAGGAATATTACTATGTAAATCAGGCTGTTCTTGTGTATCGTTACTTATAATATTTGCACTTAATAACTCACCAATTATAGGAATATTACTTATAACATCATTAATTGGATCACTAGCGGGTTTTTTACCATTTAATTTTTCGCCGGCAAAAACGTTTATTGGAGATACAGGATCAAATTTTCTAGGATTTATATTGTCTATAATTTCTATTTTAGGAATTGCTAAAACATATACAGCTGTTGTAATTGCTCTTCCAATATTAGTTTTAGGATTACCAATTTTAGATGTTGCATGTGCTATAGTAAGAAGAGTTGCAAAAGGAAGGTCATTAAAGGCAATATTTAAAGCTGATAAAGGACATTTACACCACAAATGAATTGTATAAAAAAATTATGAAAGGTAAGGCTATGGAGATTTTATTTGGTATAATATCTGGATTTATAAGCAGTATTGGTATGCGGAGGAGGAACTGTATTAATTTACTTATTAACTGCTTTTTTCCGGAATAGACCAACACATTAGTCAAGGAGCTAATTTAGTATTTTTTATTCCAACCTGTGTTACGGCAATTGTGATTAATATTAGAAATAAAAAATAAATTATGAAGTCTCAAAATTCGTGATAATTTTTGGAATTATAGGAGCAATAATAGGAGCAAAATTATCGGTAAATCTTCCTATAAATGAACTTAGAAAATATTTTGGGATATTTTTGATAATTGTGGCAATTAATGAAATATATTCATTGAAAAAAAAGAGTATATAAATTATAAAAAAACGAATAATAACAAAAGAAATTTAAAAAGGAGGGATTAAATATGAGTTTTGCAAAAGGTGTTATGCTAGGAGGCCTAGTTACAGCTAGTGTAATGTGGATGTATAGTGAAACAATGGGAAAAAGATAGTAAGAAAATTATGAAAAAAGGTAAAAAATTTATTAGACAGATGGGATTTTAAGATAAATAATAAAACAAATAAAAAAGCCGAATCTAAGTTATTAAAAAAATTTAATAATTTAGGTTCTTTTTTATGTGAAAAATGAAAAAATCATTCCCAAACCTTGCTATTTTTAAATCTTTAGAATATAATAATACCATCAAACAAAGAGGTGATGAAAATGTTACAATTTACCAAAATGCACGGACTGGGAAATGACTATGTATATATGGATGCAATAAATCAAAAAATAGAAAACAGAAGCGAGCTTGCAAAATTTGTAAGTGATAGACACTTCGGAATAGGTTCAGATGGATTAATTCTAATATGCCCATCAGAAAAAGCAGATTTTAAGATGCAAATGTTTAACCAAGACGGCTCAGAAGCAGAAATGTGCGGAAATGGAATAAGATGTGTTGGAAAATTTGTATATGACAAAGGACTAACAAAAAAAAGAAACCATAACAGTAGAAACGCTAGCTGGAATAAAAACACTTGTAATGACAGCAAAAATGGAAAAATTGAAACAGCAAGAGTGGATATGGGTGAGCCAATATTAGAACCAGAAAAAATACCTGTAATATCAAACGAAAATCCAGTAAAGAACTTAAAATTAGAAGTCGAAAATAAGGATTTTACTTTCACTTGTGTATCAATGGGGAATCCACATGCAGTAACATTTATAAAAGAAGATGTAAATAAATTCGATATTTGCAAATATGGAGCAAAATTAGAAGTAAATAAAGCATTCCCTAAAAAAAGCAAATATAGAATTTATAAATGTAATAGATGACAAAACCTTAAAAATGAGAGTATGGGAAAGAGGAGCAGGAGAAACATTGGCTTTGTGGAACAGGTGCTTGTGCGGTAACTGTTTCAGCAATACTAAATGGATATACAAAAAGAGCTGTAACCGTACACTTATTAGGAGGAGACCTAAAAATTGAATGGAATAAAAATGATAACCACGTGTATATGACAGGACCTGCAACAACAGTATTTGAAGGAAAAATCGATTGGTAAGAAACGAAAGGAAAATAAAAAATGAGTAATGAATTAAAAGAACTAATGCAAATAAGTATAATTGGAGAAAACAAAGATTTAAGTAATATGTTAGAAGATATAGTTCCAATTAAAGAACAAAGATTTACAGATTTAGAATTAGAAGCAGAGAAAAAAGAAACATTTAGTATTGTTTTATATAAGAAAGAAAACCCTATTGTTAGATTTTTTAAAGGAATAAAAATGAGCTTGGAAAAATTTAGAATAATGGGCAAATCAAGAGAAATCGATTATGCAAGAAATCAGAATAGATAATTTGACTAAATAATGGAGTGGCAATTGCCCAAATGGGACCGGGTCTTTTTTGTCCCATTGCATAAAATTATTTTAATATTAAAAAATGAGACAAAAAAGCCCCGGTCCCAATGAGAAAAAAAGGAGGAAGCTATGATAAATATAAACGAAAACTTTTTAAATTTACAAGATAGCTACTTATTTTCAACAGTAGCCAAAAAAGTAGCAGAATTTCAAAAAATAATCCAGATAAAAAGGTTATAAAATTAGAATTGGAGATGTTACAAAACCAATAGTTCCAGCAGTAATAGATGCAATGCATAAGGCAACAGATGAGCTAGCAGATGCTGAAACATTTAGAGGATATGGACCAGAACAAGGATATGACTTTTTTAAGAAATGCTATTATAGAAAACGACTTTAAGGGATTAGGAATAGAAGCAGATGAAATATTTGTATCAGATGGAGCAAAATGTGATTGTGGAAACATTGTTGATATTTTTGCAAGAAAAATAAGGTTGCAATAACAGACCCAGTATATCCTGTTTACCTAGATACAAATGTAATGTCTGGAAGAAGCGGAAATTATAACAAAGAAAGTGGAATGTATGAAAATATAGTATACATGCCGGTTACAAGAGTAATGGAAGATGATATAAGTATTTTTGGATTTAAAACAAAAGAAGAACTTAGAATGTTTGAACTTTTAATTTCAGTGAGTGGAGTAGGAGCTAAAAGTGCAATTGCAATGTTAAGTGTAATAGAAGCTTCTGATTTTGCAATAGCAGTAGTTTCAGATGATGTTTCTACTTTAAAGAAATTACCTGGAGTAGGAGCAAAAACAGCACAAAGAATTATATTAGAACTAAAAGATAAAATTAAAAAAGAACAAGCAATTTCAGAGTTAACAAATGCAAAAGAAACTCTAAATACAAAGTCAAATAACAAATTGCAAAATGAAAATTTAGGAGAGATGAAAACAGCACTTCAAGTATTAGGATATAGTAGAAAAGATATAGATTTAGTGAGTGATAAAATGGCTAATACAGATTTTAGCCTTGAAGAATTAATAAAAGAATCTTTAAAATTATTATCAAGTGTATAGTAAAAATATTATGAGATAAAAATAGGGGGAAAAAATGTCAGAAGCAATAACATATGAATTAATACATAAAGATAAAAATTCAGGGGCAAGAAGAGGTATTATACATACACCTCATGGTGATATTCAAACACCGATTTTTATGCCAGTAGGAACTCAAGCAACAGTAAAATCAATCACACCAGATGAGCTAAAAAATGATATAAATGCTCAAATAATTTTATCAAATACATATCATCTATATTTAAGACCAGGTGAAGATTTAGTAAAAGAAGCTGGAGGACTACATAAATTTATGAATTGGGATAGACCAATTTTAACCGATAGCGGAGGATTTCAAGTATTTTCATTAAGTGGACTTAGAAAAATCACAGAAGAAGGTGTGACATTTAATTCACATTTAGATGGAAAAAGATATTTTTTTACGCCTGAAAAAGTAATGCAAGTAGAAGAGGACTTAGGTGCTGATATAATAATGGCTTTTGATGAATGTTGTCCATATCCTTCAACATATGAATATACTAAAAAATCAATGGAAAGAACAACAAGATGGGCTAAAAGATGTAAAGAAGCACATAAAAAAAGAAAACAAGGTTTATTTTTGGAATTATACAAGGAGGTTTTTATAAAGATTTAAGAAAAATCAGCAGAAGAATTAATTTCAAGCTAGATTTTCCTGGATATGCTATTGGTGGAATAAGTGTAGGAGAACCAAAAGAAGAATTTTTAGATATTTTAAATATACAACACCTTTAATGCCAGAAAATAAACCAAGATATTTAATGGGAGTTGGATCACCAGATTATTTAATTGAAGCTTCACTTTAGCTGGAATTGATATGTGTGACTGTGTACTTCCAACTCGACTTAGCAAGACATGGAACAGCTCTAACATCAAAAGGAAAATTAGTAATAAGAAATCAAAATTTTGCAAAGAGATTGGGGAATAAGCTTGATGATGAATGTGATTGTTATACTTGCAAAAATTATTCAAGAGCATATTTAAGACATTTAATTAAAACAAATGAAATATTAGGAATGAGACTATTATCACTTCACAATTTAAGGTTCTTGACTAAATTAAATGGAAAGAGTTAGAATAGAAATAGAAAAAAAATATGGATATACTGAAATAATTTAGGGGGATTATATGAGATTAATTGATGAAGAAGTAGTAGAAAAACAAAAAATAAAGACCCAAAAACTAAAAGAATGATAATAATAACAATAGTATTATTATTACTATTATGTTCAGGAATAATTGCATTAATAGCATACAGAATGGCTAATCCAACACAAATTACAACATATATCGATGGAGTAAAAAGTAAACGATTTTGACAAAATACTCGATTTTTCAACAGACGAAAATGGAAAAACAGAAATATATGTACCAATAAGAGATTTTGCAACATACTTAAATGCTGTAAATTCAAAATTTGGATATCAAACATTTAAAGGAGATTATAGCCCTAAAACAGAAGAAGATAATAAATGTTATGTTTATAGAGAAGGATATGAAGTGGCTATGTACACAAAAAAAATCCAAAACAATATACAAATTAAATTTACAAGATAAAAGTGATGAATATGAAGAATGCATAACAAATAAAGATATATTCGAAAATAATGGAAAATTATATACATCTGTTGAAGGAATAGAAAAAAGGATATAATGTAGCATTTTCTTATGATGAAAAGAAAAAAAGTAATAACAATATATACTTTAGACTATATGACACAAATTCATAGTCAAGCTTTAGCAAAAAAGACAATTGACAATTATGGAAAATTAGAAGTAAGTGACAAATATGCAGATTGTAAATCAATTTTTGAAGATTTGCTAATAGTTAAAGCAGAAAATGGCAAATACGGAATTGTAAGAACTGATGATTATACATCATTTGTTTTAGAGCCACAATATGATAATATAAATTATGTTGTAGATTCAGCAACATTTTTAGTAGAAAGCAATAAAAAAAAATAGGTTTATTTACAAAAGATGGAAAAAGAAAAATAGATTTAGTTTATGACAAAATTACATCAATGGGACAAGACTCGAAGCTATATGTTGTAGAAACAAATGGAATGTCAGGAGTAGTTGACGAAAATGGAAAAATAATAATATATCCAGAATAACCAGATCCACAAATTGTATGGAAAAATAAAAGTTATCCTAAAGAATGGGGAAAAGCAAATGCAATATATAAAAGAAGTAAATCAGGAGGAGGAGCATGGGAATATAAAAAAAGTGTTCCTAAGAATTGGCAAGTAAAATATAAAAACCTAACATTTAACATTAAACCAATGGGATTTAAACATACAGGATTATTTCCAGAACAAGCAGTCAATTGGGATTGGATGATTGAAAAAATAAGAGATTCAAATAGACCTATAAGAGTTTTAAATTTATTTGCATATACAGGTGGAGCAACTGTAGCATGTTTGAGTGCAGGTGCAGAGGTTTGCCATGTGGATAGCTCTAAAGGTATGGTATCTTGGGCCAAGGAAAATGTTGAAAGTTCAAATTTATCAGATAAAAAAGTACGATATATAGTAGATGATGTTGTTAAATTTGTTAATAGAGAAATAAGAAGAGAACATAAATATGATGCAATTATAATGGATCCTCCATCTTATGGAAGAGGTACAAATGGGGAAGTATGGCAATTTGAAAATAATATTTACGATTTAGTAGAATTATGTGCTAAAGTTATGTCAGATAATCCATTATTTTTCTTAATAAATTCTTATACAACAGGAATATCAAGCACAGTTTTGGCAAATATTTTAAACTTGACAATATCAAAGAAATATAATGGTAAAGTTGAGTCAGGTGAAATAGGTTTACCAATGGAAAAGTCAAAATTAATTTTACCATGTGGAATATATGGAAGATGGGAAGAAATTTAGTTTGAACTTTAAGAGGGAATTGATATTAAATATGAAAGTAATATATGAAGATAATCAGATAATAGTAGTTGAAAAAAAGAACCAAATATTCCATCACAAAAAGATAAAACAGGAGATATAGATATGCTAACTATGGTAAAAGCAATATATCAAAGAAAAGTATAATAAACC
>VOFC01001491.1_pt1 | contig 12001 bp, 30 predicted proteins | sample 5384161 | NCBI WGS metagenome assembly VOFC01 (sample SAMN12384722, study PRJNA508395) | human gut metagenome | isolation source: healthy gut B | host: Homo sapiens | reverse complement strand
TTTTTTACATCTGCATTTGGAAAAACTTATATGTTGTTATATCTCTACCTTCCATTATTATATCTTTAGTTTTAGCTATATTTCTCTTTGCATTTCTACAAGTTTTTTCTCTTATTTCCTTTATACTAGATACTTTGTGATACCACTTTTGTAACTTTATTTCTTCTTATTTCATCACTTACATCTTGCCCATTTAATAATACTATACTTGTTTATTTTATTTTCTTCTAATTTTATATTTATACTATTTAATAAATCTTTAATTTTTTCTAAATCATTTAATTCTATATTTTTATTTAGCATTTCTAAAGCAACACATCTATACATTGCTCCTGTATCAATATTAACTAAACCTAGTTTTTTTGCTAAAATTTTTGTTACTGTTCCTTTTCCGCTTCCGGCTGGTCCATCTAGAGCTACTATAAAAAGCCATAATTTCCTCCTAATTTATTTATTTCTTATATCATTTTGTACATTAATTCCTTTGCTAAAACATCTATTCTTTGTACATTCATTGTTGTTAATCTTTCTATTTCTTTTTTACATTTTATTTTAAAATCTCTTATTTCTTTTATTACATTAAATCCATAATTTAATATTACTTCCATATAGATGTATGGTCCTGCTTCAGATTTTTGTACTCTTATTTTTGATATTTTAAAAATAGCATTATTTTTTATTGCTATATATTCAATAATTTGTCTAAAAACACTATCTGATATAGTAAAATTTCCAAGATAACTAAATGTAGGTCTTATTATAGACTTTTTCTGCAATATATGGCATATTACCTTTTCCTTTTGACTTAAATATTTGAAGTGGATCTAACATATATCCAGAAAAATCTTTTTTTATTTCAAATGTTGGAACTGGTATTACATGTTTTCCTTCTGTTACACGTATTCTTCTTTTGCTTTTTTCTATTTCTTCTTCAGTTGCAACATCTTTTATGTATATAGTTTTTGATATTTTAGGAAGTCCTAAATTTTCAGCTATTTTATCAACCATTCCATCTGAAGTTCCTAAAATTAATATACCTTCTGGCTTATACTTTTTATTGCTTTTCTTATTTCATCTCTTTTTTTTTTCTGTTATAAATAAAGCATGTTTTACTGTTTCTATTTTTGTTGGTGCTTTTTTTTTGAACTACCAGCAATCACTGCATTATCTTTAATTAATAATCCATCATCTATAATATAATTTATTTCATTTTCACTTGCAACCAATTGTGCTCTATAGCTCTTTCCTGTTCCTGATGGTCCAACAAAAGCATATACTTTAATATTATTCATATTATAAATCATTATTTTTCTCCTTAATTAATTTTATTTAATATAGAAAATAGTATAGTTAAGATTTTTTTTTTCTTTTTCTTTTATATTTCATGTTTATTTTTTTCTGGTTTTTTTATTGTTTCGATGTTTTCTTTTTTTTTCTTTTTTTAATTCATCATAAAAGAGCTGTACTTCCATCATCTATTACTATATTTATATGCTTCTTCTACTGTCCAATGATATGCATTATAATAATATTGTTTATTATTTGGATACTTTATTGCCACAACAGAACCTGCTCCTATTTCTCTATATATAAATATGTCTCCTTCTTGCACTACATTATTAATTTCATCTTCTAATTTTTTATTACTATTATCATAATTTTCTAAATAAACATTATATGTACTTATGCCAAATAAAATGACTATAATCGACATAAAACTAATTAACACCCATTTTTTATTTTCTAGTGAACATACATAACTTATCGCAAAAACAAGTAACCCTATCATAGGAAGTGTATATCTTGTTGTAAATATATCTGTTACAAAAGACAATAATAATGATAAAATTATTACACCAAAGTATATACTTATTGCCCATATGCATACACTTATATTTTTATCTTTCTTTTTATTCTTAATTATATTTATTGCTATATAAACAATAAGTAAACTTGCTACTATAAATATAATTGCTTTTATTATTTTAGATTCTATCATTCCTGTAAAATTAAAACTTAATATATCAAGTATTACATCTGGATATTTTACTTTTATCCAAAATCCACCAGATACTCTAAATGCTTGCTTTAAAAATACTATCAATCCGTGGAATGAATAATACTATTTGACTTATTCCTGTAATTAAAAATTCTTTAATATATTTCTTGTTTTTTATTGTATATGCAAATAACATTATATTTATAATTCCTATTGCCATCATTGCAAAATAATGTGTATATGCACTAAGTAAACTAAATAAACCAAATAATATCCAATTTTTTATATTACTTTCTTTCCTTATTATTCTATAAGCATATATTCCTGTTAATGTTACAAGTACTGCTGCCCACGAATACATTCTAATTTCACTACTATATAATAATGTTACTGGTAGAAACATTATTAAAAAAGAATATATTATTCCTGTTTTTTCTCCAAAATCTTTTCTAATATGTGTATACCCTAAAAGGCTTAAACAAATCATTCCAATTACCGAAAACATTCTAAGTGAAATTATACTATTTCCTGTAAATAATGTAAAAATTTAGCAAACATATAATAAAAAGTGGATGTACATCTGCTGCTCCAATCTTTGCTATATCTACGAAACTATGATTTACTAATCCCACTGTGTATGTTTCATCAAACCATATATTTGTATGTAATCCTGAACCTATCATAAAAATAGCTCCTATTACTAAAATTATTATATGTATAATTTTCAATTTCTTATTTTTGCTATTAAATTGTTATTTGTTTGCATTTTTTCTCTCCTTATTTCAACATTTTGCCATATTTTTTAATATTATAACACTACAAAAAAAAAGTTTTTCCATATTTCTTTATAAAAAATAGTAATACAAAAATAGAATGTATTTTTATAAGAATACATTCTATTTTTAATATTATTTTTTTTATGAAACTTCATTTATTTTTATATCTCTAACATGGTTAATTTTTTTCCCATTTAGTTTCTCTTTTAAACAAGCATTTAAAATTAATTAGTAACCAAGATCCTAAGAATAATGGATATAATGCCAAACCTTTAAGCATTGGTTTTATTGGTTTTTTATCTAATATCATAATGATAATTGCTGTAAATATTGGTAATAAGAATGTTGGTAATAAATATCTTAAACAGTTAATTATTAAATCTGTTGTTGTCATTCCGTTTCCAAAATACATAACAAAATTTAGTAATAATAATACAATTGTTAAAACAAACATTGGTATACTTCCTAATATATATAGAAGTCCATCAAAGTTCATAACTGTTTTCTTATCTTTTACTGCTACTGCTAATGGCTTAGTATACTCTTTCAAGCATTGAATATGACCAACTGTCCATCTAGATCTTTGTGACCAACTTTGTTTAAATCCTACTGGTTGTTCATCATATACTATTGCATCTGTTGCCCAACCTAATTTTTTACCAGAAATTATTGTTTTTAAAGAGAACTCTATATCCTCTGTTAATGTTACTGTATCAAATCCATTTGTAGGTTTTACTAAATCAAATTTTACCATAAAACCAGTACCATTAATTAATGGTGATAATCCCAAATTATATCTTGCTAAGTGATAAAATCTATTCATTGTCCAATAAAATATTGCATAACCTGCTGATACCCAACTATCTGTTGGATTCTTTATATCTCTGTAGCCTTGAACAACTTCCTCACCTTGGCATAATTTTTTATTCATATTTTTCAAAAAAAATCTACATCAACAATATTGTCTGCATCAAATACGCAAAAAGCATCATAGTCTGCATCTTCTTGTATTTTTGTTGTAAAAACCAATTTAATGCATAACCTTTAGTTTTATGTTCTTCATCAAATCTTTCATAGACTATTGCTCCTGCTTTTCTTGCAACTTCTGCTGTATTATCTGTACAGTTATCTGCAATTACATATATATCATACAAATCCTTAGGATAATTTTGTTTTTTGTAAACTTGCTATTAAGTTTCCTACAACAATTTCTTCATTATGGGCTGGTATAATAGCCATAAACTTATTGTTTTTTTCTCTATAATAGGTTTATCTTTTAGCTTTACTAATGAACATATACTTACCATTAATTGATATAGCCAATAAATAGTAATTATCCAAACTAAAGCTTGTTGTAACATATATAAATATTCCATTTTTTTCTCTCCTCTTTAATAATATTTTTATATTATTAAATATATTTCATATATTATTATACTATTTAATTTTAATTTTGCAACTTTTTTTTTCGACTAATTTTCTGTTTTTTCTTCTTTTTCTTCTGGTTTTGATTCTAAATCCTTCATGCTTAAATTTATTCTTCCTTGATTGTCTATTTCTATAACTTTTTACAGTTACTTCGTCTCCTATAGCTAATACATCTTCTACTTTTTCCACTCTCTTACTAGATATTTTAGAAATATGAAGTAATCCTTCTTTTTCCTGTTCCTAAATCTACAAAAGCTCCAAAATTCATTATTCTTGTAACTTTTCCATCATATATTCCACCAACTTCAATCTCTCTTGCTATATCTTTAATCATTTTTAATGCTTTCTCTCCATTTTGTCCATCTACAGAATATATGCAAACATCACCATTTTCTTCTATATCTATTTTAACACCTGTTTCTGCTATTATTTTGTTTATCATTTTTCCACCAGGTCCTATTACGTCTCTTATTTTATCTACACTAATTTTTTTCTAGTTAAAATTCTTGGTGCATATTTTGATATTTCTTTTTTCTTGGTTTGTCAATTTGTTTTAACATAATTTCATCTAATATATAATCTCTTGCTATTTTTGTTCTTTCAAAAGCTTCTTTTATTATATCATATGTTAAACCATCTGTTTTAATGTCAACTTGTATTGCTGTTATTCCATCTTTTGTTCCACCAACTTTAAAGTCCATATCTCCAAAGAAATCTTCAATACCTTGTATATCTGTAAGCATTACATATCTATCTGGATTTTCTTTATCTGTTACTAATCCTGTTGAAATTCCTGCTACTGGTTTTTTATTGGAACACCTGCATCCATTAATGCAAGTGTACTACCACATATACTTGCTTGTGATGTTGAACCATTTGATGATAAAACTTCTGATACTACTCTTATTGCATATGGGAACTCTTCTTCTGAAGGAATTACTGGAACTAGTGCTTTTTCAGCTAATGCCCCATGTCCTATTTCTCTTCTTCCTGGTCCTCTTGAAGGTCTTGCTTCTCCTACACTATATGCTGGGAAGTTATATTGATGCATATATCTTTTGCTTTCTTCTTCATCAATACCATCTAACATTTGTTCTTCACTCTTCATTCCAAGTGTTGCAACTGATAATACTTGTGTCTGACCTCTTGTAAATATTGCACTTCCATGTACTCTTGGCAATACTCCAACTTCACAAGAAAGTGGTCTTAAATCTGTAAGTCTCTACCATCAGGTCTTTTATGTTCTTCTAATATCATTTCTCTTACACATTTTTTTTCTAAATCATGAATACTTCCTGCTATATCTTGTTTTTTATTTTCTGTTTCTTCTTCTCCATATTTTTCTACAAAATATGATAATATATCTTCTGTAATTTTAGCTATATTTTCATCTCTTACTTCTTTATCTATAGCTTGTACATCTTTATACATTCTATCTTTGAAGTTTTTTCAATTTCTTCATATACTTCTTTATCTACTGCAAAAGATTTGTATTCAAATTTGGGTTTACCAATTTCAGCTTTAATATTAGAGATAAAATCACATATATTTTTTTATTTCTTCATGTGCCTTTTTTTATTGCTTCAAGCATTGTGTCATTTGGAATTTCATCAGCTCCTGCTTCTATCATTGTTATTTTTTCTTTAGTTGCTGCAACAGTCAATGTTAATCTACTTTTTCTCTTTGTTCTGCTGTTGGATTTATTATAATTTCTCCATCTACATATCCTACATTTACAGCTGCTGTTGGTCCTCCAAATGGAATATCTGAAATTGAAAGTGCACAAGATGCACCAATCATACTACAAACTTCTGGTGAGTTGTCTTGTTCTACAGATAAAACTGTTGCAACAACACATACATCATTTCTAAAATCTTTTTGGGAATAATGGTCTTAGTGGTCTATCTATTGCTCTTGATGTTAAAATTGCTTTTATCTGCTGGTTTTCCTTCTCTTTTTTGGAAAAACTTCCTGGTATTTTACCAACTGCATATAACTTTTCTTCATAATCTACTGAAAGTGGGAAAAAATCAATTCCGTCTCTTGGCTCTTTTGATGCTGTTACATTTACCATAACAACAGTATCTCCATATCTTACTACTACGCTTCCGTTTGCTAATCCTGCAATTTTTTCCAGACTCAATAGTTAAATCTCTTCCTGCTAATTTTGTACTATAAGTTTTAAACATAAAATCTCTCCTTTTTTTTTATATTTGAAACAATACTAGAAATTAGCGGTAACCTCGATGAAATTTTTGTTTTTCATTTTTACTTTTATTTAGTTTTTGTTTATTTTTGCTAAACTTAAGCTTTTTTCATTTTGATTTTATATTTTTTTACTTAAGTTTTTATTAATTTTTATTTTCTGTACTATTTTTATTTTTTAAAAAACTTCATCCAAGCTACATACTAATTTTTTTAGTATTAGATACTTATTTTATATTTTCTACTATTTTTTTATAGTAATTTTTTTACTTAAAATTTTAATATTTACCTTTTTATTCTAATTTTTTTTTATATTTAAATACTTTAAAGTATACTTTTCAATTTATAGTAAATATAAATTATTTTATAAATATTAACATTTTATATTTGTATTTTTTTTTTTTTTTTTATAGCTACATTATATAAATATTTTTTTTAACAAGACTTAGAAAAAATGGACGCTTTTGCTTAAAGTCAAAAACGTCCTATTGTTTTTTATTTTCTTAATCCTAATTTTTTCAACAATGTCTCTATATCTTTGAACATCTTTTTTACCTAAGTAGTTAAGTAAATTTCTTCTTGAACCAACCATTTTTAAAAGTCCTCTTCTAGAATGATTATCTTTTTGTGAACTTTTAAATGTTCTGTTAATTCATTAATTCTTTCTGTTAAAAGAGCGATTTGAACTTCTGGAGACCCAGTATCTTTTTTCATCTCTTTTATAAGTGTTGATAATTTCTTGTTTTCTTTCCTTTGTCATTTTTTGCACCTCCTGATATTTTTTTGCCTTAAACTGAGTTATAGTGGTGTGTTTCTTCTAAAACTAAGTATAAGGTCATTTTAAACTTTTGCTTTTTTGCAACATACTTATTTTAGCATATTTTTTTCTAGTAAATGCAAGCTTTTTGAATAGATTCTTTATTTGTACGTAACTGTTTTTTATTTTTTATTCTTATTCAAACATTTTTTAATATTTATTTATACAATTAGATAATTTTTATATTTTTATTTATGCTTTTATAATACTATTGCTATCAGCAAATCTTTTTTTATATTTTTATGCACTACTTTTATATTTTAAAATTGTTTTTTTATTCTTTCTATTGCTTCTATAGTATTTTCTCTCTACTTCCAAAAGCTGTTAATCTAAAGTAACCTTCACCGCTTGGTCCAAATCCAACACCAGGTGTTCCTACTACTGCCACTTCATTTAGTAATTTATCAAAGAAATCCCAAGATTTAATTTCATCTGGTAACTTTAACCATATGTATGGAGCATTTACACCACCATATACTGTAAAACCAGCTTTAGTAAGTCCTTCTCTAATAATTTTTGCATTTTCTCTATAATATTCAATATTTTCTCTTATTTCTTTTTTCCTTCTTCTGTATAAATTGCTTCTGCTCCTCTTTTTGTGTTACATAAGATGCACCATTAAATTTTGTGCACTGTCTTCTGTTCCATAATCTATTTAGCATTATTTCTTTACCATCTTTTGTATATCCTTTAACTTCCTTTGGAATTACTGTATAACCGCATCTAACTCCTGTAAAGCCAGCTGTTTTTGAAAAGCTTCTAAATTCTATTGCTACTTCTTTTGCACCTTCAATTTCGTAAATACTATGTGGAACATTTTCCTCTGTAATAAACGCTTCATATGCCCCATCAAATAAGATTATTGATTTATTTTTCTTTGCATATTCTACCCATTTTGCTAGTTGATTTTTTGTAAGAACTGTTCCTGTTGGATTGTTTGGAAAAACATAAATAAATCATATCTGGTACTTCTTCTGGAAAACTTGGTTCAAAATTATTTTCTTTATTACATGGCATATATATTATATTTTCATATTTTCCTGTTTTTTCATCGTATTTGCCAGCTCTTCCAGACATAATATTAGTATCTAAATAAACAGGATACACAGGATCTGTTATTGCTACTTTATTATCCGCATCAAACAAGTCTACAATATTTCCAGTATCACATTTTGCTCCATCTGATACAAAAATCTCATCTTTTTTATTTTATTCCTCTTTTTTCATAATCTTCTTTTTACTATTTTTTCTCTTAAAAAATCATATCCTTGTTCTGGTTCATATCCCATAAAAGTTTCTTTTTTAGCCAAATCGTCTGATGCTTTTTTCATTGCATCTACTACTGTTTTTGCTAGTGGTAAAGTCACATCTCCAATACCTAACTTTATTATTTTTTTATCTGGTTATTTTTTTTGAAACTCTGCTACTTTTTTGCAATTGTAGAAAAAGATAGCTATCTTGCAATTTCAAAAAGTTTTCATTTATATTTATCATAATTTTTACTTCCTTTCTTTTAGCATATATAACAAATTTAGTCATTCTTAATTATATTACATGATTTTTTGCTATATATTAATCTTCTTTATAGTCTATTTCACCTTCGAATACTGTAGTTGCTGGACCTGTCATATATATATGGTTGTTTTCTTTTGTCCCATCTTATTTTTAAAGTTCCACCTAGTAATTCTACATTTGCTTCATTTTCTATATATCCATTTAAAGCACAAGCAACAACAGACGCACAAGCTCCTGTTCCACAAGCTAGAGTTTCTCCTGCTCCTCTTTCCCATACTCTCATTTTATATTATTTTTATCTACTAATTCTATAAACTCAATATTTGCTCTTCTTGGAAAGTGTTCATCTTTTTTTCTAACACCGGACCATATTTTTCTATGTTGAAGTCTTTCGTATTATCTACTATTGTTATTGCATGTGGATTTCCCATAGATACACATGTAAACTTAAATTCATTTTCACGTGCTTTTATTTTTAAATTTTTAACTATTGCTTCTTCTGATATAACAGGAACTTTATCTGGTTCTAGTATAGGTTCTCCCATATCCACTTCAACAGTTTCCACATTTCCTTTTTAATATTAAATTTTAGTTTTTAATTCCAGCCAAAGTTTCTACAGTAATGTTATCTTTTTTAGTTAAGCCTTTATCATATACAAACTTTCCTACACATCTAATTCCATTTCCGCACATCTCGGCTTCTGTTCCATCATAGTTAAACATACGCATTTTGAAATCTGCAATATCACTTTTACAAATTAATATTAATCCATCTGATCCAACTCCAAAATGTCTGTTACTAATAAATTGAGCTAAGGATGATATATTTTTTATTTTTTGCTCCTCAGTGCAATCAATATAAACATAATCGTTCCCCTAGCCCATGCATTTTTGTAAATTTAATCATAACTTTCACCTCTTAATTTAGGTATTAATAATAGATACAATATAATTATATTGTATTGGTTGCTATTTTATCATATATATTCTTGTTTTTTCAATAGTTTAATAGCAAAATATTTGTTAGTTTAACTTAAAATACTTTGTTTTAATCTTTCATAAAATAAATTTGAAATTTACTTTTACAAAATTTTTATTTAGTAATTGTAAAAAAGCTAGATAAATGTATATCATTTTTTACACTATCTTAGCTTCTTTTAATATTTTTATATAATCTTATCCTTTTTCATTTTTCTATTATTTTAGTATATACTCTTTCTTTTACCCATTTTTCAGATGTTTCTTTTAGGATATCTTCTATTTTTACCCATTTTACCCCTGAATTTTCATCTTCTTTTTATATGAATTTCTTCTTTTTCATCTGCTTCTAATAAATATGTAACATTTAAATGTGCATGAGATCCTACATATTTTCCTCTTTTTTTCATGACCGTCAACATTAATTATTTCAAGTGAATATATATCATTTAATATTGGCTTAACATGTTTTATTCCGGTTTCTTCTTTTGCTTCTTTCATAGCAACATAAAAGATCACTATCTCCGTCACTATGTCCGCCTGTCCATCCCCAAGAATTGTATATTTTATGATATATAATTAGCATTTTTGTTCTTTCTTTATTTAATATAAATGAAGAACTAGTAAAATGTCCAATCTCATTTTGTCTTGTTAGTACATCATCAAATATATCAAAATATTTTAATATTATATTTTTTTCTACTTCTTCTTGTTCATTATAAGGTTTAAACTTTTCTATTTTATCTTTTTTAATTCTTCTGTATCTATTTTTATTTTTATTCCAATTACTCCAAATTCTTTTTTTCTTTTGCTTCAGAATATATTTCATGCATTACTTTTTGCCTTTTCTTTTGCAATTTTAGAATCATTGTATAATTTCAAAAATAAATTTTCAAAAGTATCTGCATTATATAATTCTAAAACTTCTACAGTTAATTTTTCACACAAACCTGGTAACTTTGAAAATGTAATTTTATCTCCAATTTTTATTTTTTCCTTTTCTCATCATTTAATCTAAATTCTATTGTTTTAGTTCCGTTTTTTCATTCTTTCAAATGGATTTTCATTTAATTTCATTTCATGTAACATTTTTTCTAACCCCTCCTATTTACATTATTTTTAAAAATTATATATTACTATAATGTCGTTTTCAAGCGAACATATTATATTTTTACAATAATTAATAGCACGAGTCATACTACGATTCGTGCTATGATATTTCAATAAGAATTGGGGAAATAATTTTTAGAACATTTGTGTGATTTTTTGTACTTTTTTGAGAATTTTTTCCCCAACTTTTCCCCAAGAATTTTACACAGATGTTCGTAATAAAAAATGGATATAAATAGGAAACTTAAAAATTTATTTTGGAGGTTTTGATATGAATAAAAAGATTACTTATCACAAAGAAGGAGATTATTTGATTCCTGATTTGTATTTGCCTAAACAGCCTGATGGACATATTGGAAAATATGGAAGATTAAGATTAAATTATTTAAAAATTTTTGATATAACTTTTTATACTGAATTACTTATCAGTGGTACTTTGAGTCAACATTTGTTAGATATAGATAGTGATGCTAGTAATAAGGTTAATTTACTTATAAAAGGCTTTGCAGAAAATGAAAATGTTAATGAGTTGTTGAAGGAGCATCATCAAATGGAGTGGGTTCAGGCTATGAATAGTTTTAAAAATAGGGCTGAAGAAATTGTTTTGAATGAGATTATATATGTGTAGGAGGAATTGTATGGTTAATTTTAGAGAAGTAAATGAAGATGATATTTTAAAAGAATGGTTAGAGTTTAGAGAAGAGACTTTGCTTTGCCAGCTTTCTGATGAAGATTATAAGCATAGTTTAAATTTTGATAAGTTTTGTGAGAAGATTTTGCGTAATGTTTCTAAGGATAGTAGGCAGTTTGTTCAGTCTCAGCTTGATAAGTTGTATGATGATTTTAAAATGACAAAAATGTTAATAAATCAATATATGAAATTATCTCTTTATATTTTTTATAACCATAATCACTATTTTGAAATTCACAATTTGTGTCATATCTCAAAATCACCCAATTTTTTGCCATTTTATAATAAATATCACTATATTTTTTTCATTTCTCGTGTATAAATATTTTTTTATTTAAGTTATATCTTTCAAAATATTTATCTACTATCATTTCTAAGTTTATTACTTCCACCAAATTGTTCATATGTTTTGGTATAGGATTCCATTTTCTATATAATTTGCTTTTTTAAAATCTGAGCAACTGCTCTAATTTCTTGAGATG
>VOFC01001463.1_pt1 | contig 12001 bp, 20 predicted proteins | sample 5384161 | NCBI WGS metagenome assembly VOFC01 (sample SAMN12384722, study PRJNA508395) | human gut metagenome | isolation source: healthy gut B | host: Homo sapiens | reverse complement strand
CGAAGAGCAATATCGTCAGTTGGCCGACAAGATTCTTCCTCGCTGCGAAGGTAAGCACCTGGTGATTGTGCTCAACAAAGCGGATTTGCTTTCATCGGCAGATATGGATACTGCGGCTTCGAAGGATGCACAGTTTGATCGCCTGAAAGTGGCTCTCCCCGATTTGCCGGAGGGCGTATGTGTGCTTTCCCTTTCGGCCAAGCAGAAAGAGGGACTTTCTCAGCTTCAGAAGCAGTTGGTGGACTTCGCTGCCCTGCCCGACCTGTCGCAGAACGATGTAGTAGTGAGCAACATCCGCCATTACGAAGCACTAAGCCGTGCGCTGGAAGCTATCCACCGCGTACAAGACGGACTGGCCATGCAACTTTCCGGTGACCTGGTTTCACAAGACCTTCGCGAATGTCTTTATCACTTGGGAGAAATCGTGGGCGGAACGATTGAGACGGATGCAACTTCGCTGTGGCGTAATGAGACCATTATCCGACAATATGGAAATCGGACATTTAAAAAATGTTTTGCAGCAAATCGTGCAATGAAAAAGCGTACAAAGAGAAGTTAATACGAGGAACGGCAAATGAGCAGCCCATGCAGGAAGTCGGTATCGGAAGAAATCAGACCGGTTCATTCGGGCATTACACTACCAATGAGAAAAATTTTGATGATGCTGGAAGAAAGAAAACAGACCGTACCAAATGAGATTCTGAGAAGTTCCAAATTCAGAAGAAAAACACTATATCGTCGATGCAAGTTATACAACATCCCTAAGGTTGAAGAAGGCAATCGTGTGTTCTACAACCGCACCCTTATAGACAAAGTATTTTGCCGACCTTGCCGAAGAAATCAATCCGGACTGTTATTATACCCCAGAGCAGGTCATGGAAAGTACGGTATGAGCCGTAATGCTGTTGCTACCTTTGCCCTGCGGTACAATATTTCCCGAATCAACCGCCACCACGAGGTGTATTATTCCCGTGCCCATATAGACGCGATTAAGGAAAAGCAGGAGAAGCTGAATCCCGACTATTATACCTACGATGAAATCACCGAGAAATACGGACTTACTAAAATTAATATCAGCTACTATGTCAACAAATACGACATCAAACGGTTCAAGACAAGGAAGCCGGACAATGGTGCAACGTTCCGAGTTTGACAAAGTCTATATAGAGCATCGTGATGGAACATATACACCCAAGAAACGGGAAAAGAAAAGCGACCTGCCGAAAGAGACCTTTGTAATCCCTGAAGGTTATTACTCATCCGAGCAAATTGCGGCAACTTATCATATGAACAGGAAAAACCATTTGCAAGCTATGCCGTAGAAAACGACATTCCTAAAATCAGTCATGGTGGGTTCAATTATTACGAGCAACTGTCAGTTGACAGATTCTTCGCCAAATACAAGGCTGCAGACAATATAAAAGGAATGGATTAGTGCGGAGCAAATGGAGGAAATCTATGGTATGAGCAAAGATGCCAGATGCTCATTTGTACATCGCCATAAAAAATCCCGTCCCGTGTTGTTTATGGCAAAGTCCAATATTCAAAAGACCATATCGACATTATCAAAAGCGGAGGTTTCGACCAACGGGGAAATGTATTACAGCGTAGCCGAAGCAATGGAAAAATATAGTCTCCGCAGGGATGATGTCTACAATTATGCGAGGTATAACAAGATACGGAAGATGCATCACGGAAAGTCCATGTTCCTGTTGAAAGAGGATTTTGACAAGGTGATGGCTGAAAAATCCGGTATCTGAGAATTATTCCGCACAGACAAGAATCATTTTCAGCAATGGCAGCCATCAGCATTGTTTCATTGTATTGGTTTGCAACAAATTAATCACCAATTATAAAAACATATCATTATGCACGAATGTAAAACTGTAACATTGAGGACAAGACCTCTAAAGAAAAACATGTTGTCGTTCTATCTGGATTATTATCCCGGTTATCGCGACAAAGAAAGTATGAAGGTAATCCGTCATGAATCTTTGGGCATCTACATCTATGCCGAACCAAAGAACCAACGGGAACAGAACTTTAATGCCGTCATGTCGGAAAAAGCAGAAGCTATCCGATGCCGACGCTTTGAATCCATCGTAAATGAGCGGTACGATTTCTTTGACAAGAGCAAGATGAAAGGAGATTTTCTTGCCTATTATAAGAAGACACTCCGCAAGCACGACCAGAAATGGGAGTTCGTATATCTGCATTTTTTTCAATTTCGTGGGTGGAAAATGTTCATTCGAGGAAATCGATGTGGACTTATGCAACAAGTTCAGAGAGTATCTGCTTAATGCGAAACAGCTTAGACGTCCTGAGCGTCCCATATCACGCAATTCGGCTGTGGGCTACTGGTCCACATTCAGAGGATTTCTCAAAATACTCTATCGCAACAAGTTGATTCACTCCAATGTAAATGATTTCTTGGACAAGATAGAGCCGGAAGATGTAGTGAAAGACTACCTAAGCGTAGATGAACTGTACAGATTGGCAGAAACACCTTGCAAAATACCGGTTCTGAAAACAGCCTCGTTATTCTCTTGTCTGACAAGTCTGAGAATCAGCGATATTCTCACATTGCGATGGGAAGAAATCGTGGACTTTGCTGCCGGAGGAAAATGCGTCCACACCGTCACTCAAAAGACAAAGACAGAAGACATCATCCCCATTAGTGACGAAGCCTTGCAATTGATTCGTTATTCTCCCGAAAAAGACAGGACTGGTATTCAAAGGATTGAAAAGATGCTGGACGCAATACCCCATGAAAGAGTGGATCCGAGCCGCAGGTATCACCAAAAAACATCACCTTCCATTCATATCGAAGGACATTTGCCACTTTACAGGCTGCTGCCGGAACAGACATCCGAACCATCCAAAGCATCATGGCACACAAGAGCATCACCACAACCCAACGATACATGAAAGTGGTGGATAGCAACAAGCGAAAAGCCAGCAACAAAATTTCCTTGATCCGTAAGTATTAACGGTCATTTTTGCCTCTTTTATATGGTTAGAGTATGATTTTCGAGTATGATTCATATTCTAACCATATTATTTGTAAATATCAGTCCAATAACCATTAGTATTTATGGTTATATGGAAATTAGTGCTGAACTTTACACCATAAAACAGTAAACAATCACAACTATATGGAGAATAATATACAAGTTCAGAAAGCAGCTGATATCAGCAGTTTGGCTGGAGTGGTCATCGTTTCACTCTCGGCACTCACCGCATACAATATCGGTGAAAAGTTCAATCACAACATCCTGTTTGATGCCACCATTTTTATTATCTCTTTGGTAATGCTTATTTTGACCTTTGCCATATTCCGCAAAGTAATGGCAGGGCTTTTTACGACAATCTCAAGTAGTACTGCAAATAAGGTACAAAGCGAATGTTCGCAAGAAAGCAGCCATCAAAATGCTAATCAAGATCCAGTCGAAGAGGAACAGATACCTGATAGTTTGGAGAGATATGAGAGCATTCTTGTGGAAGAGCAACTGAAGGAGGTGAAACGAAAAAGGGACACCATGATAGCTATCCGCGAATATGTAGTGGAAAAGACCTCGAAATATCTCTCAAAAGAGAATATCAGCACACTATTCCGGAATATAGAGTGTATTGCCGAAAACCGGGTTAACGATTGTCAGCCAATCCATTCAACTAAAGAAGCAAAGATCAGTTCTCCCTCTTTAAGACACTTAGCTTGGAATATCGGTGAACGGCTTGGAGTCTCCCCCGTCGCGACAGAGCGATATTCATTAAATCTTCTTTCCCATACGAATTGCGCAACGCCGATATAGAATATCTGGAAGCCAATTTGCGTGTCAATGTCCCATGCGACATTCCTATTGACGTGCCGGACAAAGGAGATTTCCACTTTCACAACAATACTTGAAAATTAAATCGTGCAGACGGTAATCATTGTTCCAGCTGACAGATTTCTGTAAAATTTCATTCTGTTGGTTTGCAGCATATTAATTCTAATTATTGAAGATATGAACACAACAGATTTGACTTTTTAATGACCTGCCCAAAGTGGTAGGTGAACTCTGCAGGGAGAATCGCAGGATTGGAAAAATTTACTTTAGGGACACTCTTAACCGCCAAAGCGAACCAAAAGAGAATTTGCACGTACCAATGACAGTGCAGGAAGCCTGTGCCTATCTGAAAATGCCAGTCTCCACCTTTTATTACAAGATAAAGAAGGACAACATTCCGGTTATCAAGCAAGGAAAGCACCTTTATATCTATCGTGACGAGCTCGACAAATGGCTGGAGGCATCTCGCAAAACTTCAGTACCTCTCACCTATGAGGAAGAAAACGAAGCGATGTATGCCTCACACCGTCGCAAGCCTAATCCTAAAAACTGGTGAGTATGGAAACGGCAACACCCATTGAGGATCTTGCTCAAATCACTACGAGATGGCAAGAGACCATGCTCAGTCTGGAAAAGGTGTACGAACAGGAGCCGGAAGTCCTGAGTATAGGCGGAGTGGCTATCGGGACATTGGGAAATTTCAGTGCATCCATTGGCAAGGCAAAAAGCAAAAAAGACTTTTAATGTGTCGGCTATGGTGGCAGCAGCTTTGTCCGGTAAGGAAGTCCTTAACTACACAACGGATTTTCCCGATGGAAAGAACCGCATCCTTTACATTGACACTGAACAGAGTCAGAACCATTGCATGATTGTAATGCATCGTATCATGAAACTGGCAGAATTGCCAGCTAATGAGGATTGCGACCGTTTCTATTTTCTCGCTCTACGCAAGTTCAATCCGAAGGAGCGTTTGGCTATCATAGACGATGCTATCAGTCAGATTGAAGGGCTTGGCTTTGTTGTGATTGACGGAATCCGTGATTTGGTTTATGACATCAATTCACCAAGTGAAGCCACATGCGTAATATCCAAACTTATGCAGTGGACTGACGAATACCAGATTCATCTTCACACCATTCTTCATCAGAACAAAAGTGATGAAAATGCCCGTGGACACATTGGCACGGAAATCAACAACAAAGCGGAAACGGTTATCCAAATCGAGAAAGACAAGGACGACAGCAACATCAGCAAAGTGGAAAGTGTGCATACCCGCTCAAAGGACTTTCTGCCATTCGCTTTCTACATCAATGACCAATCGCTTCCCGAACTTCTGCCGGACTATGTGCCGACCAAGAAAAAGTGCTGGTCGTCCCAAGCAAGAACCATTCTCCCCCAGGTAAGAACATTCACGAATCCACCCACCTTAAGGCTCTCGAACTGGCTTTTGAGGGAAAAGAGACTATTTCGGGATATAAGGCTTTGGAAGAAGAACTGACCACTGCCTACGAACTGGCAGGAACAAAATTGAATCACAACAAGATTGTGGAAACAATCAAGTTTCTCACGAACAAACGGATGGTGGTTCAGGAAAACCGTGGCATTTATCGCTTCATGCCGGATTACCACTATTGACTCTCCACTTGACTTTATTCTCAAAGCGTGTATTCTTGTATAAGCCAAAGTTTAGTGCAACGGCTGGTTTCATGATAATTCTCGAAACTGGTCGTTGCCGTCTTATTTCCCCAACCTATCTTTTTAAGCCAAGGGCTTGCCGTTGTACAGACATTATCTCGTATGGGGAGCCTAATACCCCAAGCGACCAAGCGGTCGTTTGAGAGTGCCAGATATTTCAGCAAGCTGATTGATGAGAAAAAAGGCGTTATTTGAACCTTTTATCTTTTCGCCAGCTTCGATATGTCATTCTTGACAAAGACGAAATCAACACGCCAATTTGCGTCTGGGCTTGCCCGTTATACAACATTTATTGAGTTGGGGTAACTCAATACCCCAAGCGATGAATCGCTCGTGAGAAATTGCCAATAACCATGCAAGCTGGATATGGAATTATTGCAATTATGGGATGTATCAGCTCTCCACGCAATCATGTTTTGGTTGGGCTATCCTCTGTTTGATAGCTGGCAGGGATAAGCACATTTCAATAATGCTTTACGAACTCTTTTATGAACCCTACCGGTTCTTTTTATGAACTCTTATGTGAACTCTTTTCCTGCTTTTAGGTTGATATCCCGGAGTAATGTCGGCCACCATAAATGCAGATACTTGATAATGAACACAGAACTATTGTCCGAACGCTTGCCAATCAGTCGAAACGAATCTGCCAGATTCTTTAGGTCGATTTTGCCAACCTCAGATGGTTCTGTTACGAACTCAAAAAATTGCCAATCACTTTGGAACAGAGAGTGAGAGAATTGCATTTGAACATCCTCCCACTCTTTATTCGTCATTTACCAAGAGACTTGAATACTTTTGCAATACACCGCTTTTTCTGTTCCATATTTGGATGAACATATAAATCCAAAGTTGTTGAAATATTAGAATGCCCCTAACAATACACTAACGGTTTTGTAGTCACAACCAGCTTCTATACAACGAGTGGCAAAACTATGACGAAGCCCATGGTATTTTAATTTGGGAATACCCAACTTCGCCATTAATTTGCCGTAATAATTACGGTAGGTACGAGGTTCGGTTGGATATTCATCATTAGTCAAGACATAGAACTCTTCATTGACGACCTTCTTTAGTGGTTTTACCATTGCAAGAAGCTCCTTTGTAATGGGAATTTCCCGACATGAGTTTTGAGTCTTGGGGAGTATTGATTACTAATTCGGTATGTTTCTCCATCCCATTAATAATGTAAATACGTTCAATTGTACGATTAACAGTAATCGTGCCCTCAGAAACATTGATGTCACTCCACTTTAAAGCACAGACTTCCCTATGCGCAGTCCCGTACAAAGACTGATGTAGATACCCAGCCCGGCAAAGGAGAAATGGCTTTGAATATGACTGAGTATTTTCTTGTGATTAGCGACTGACAATACTTCCAATTCTTTGGTTATTGAAGGAGACGGATATTTGATGTCCCACTCCTGATAGTCCATCCATTCATTTTTCACACCGAATTTCATTACCATTTTAAGGACAATCAGAATGTCCTTGACGGATTTCACACTCATTCCATTCTCAATTTTCCGCAAAACAAAGTCTTGCACAGCCTGTTCATGGAGTGCATAACTTTCTCCAAAATTTGGAAGAATGTGATTCTCCAAGATAAGCACATAAGCAGCCATTGTGGACTGCTTCACATAAGGTTGTTTGTACTCTTTCCATGCAAACCGAGATTTCTCTAATTGTTTTTTGTCCCATAATCGTATATTTATATTGTACATATAATTAGAGAATAATAAATCACTGATGTTCCCCATTTGAGATTCCCGGAGTTTAGTGAAGAGTGGGAAATATGTAAAGTGTCCGAGCTATTGGACTTCTATTCAACCAATTCTTTAAGCTGGGAGCAACTTGAATATGGAAACGAAAGCCATAATGAACTTACATTATGGACTAATTCATGTTGGGCTTCCTACTATGGTTGATTTGACAAGAGATAATTTACCCAATATCAAAGAGGACAATATGCCCAAGAACTTTGAATTGTGTAAAGAGGGTGATGTGGCTTTTGCAGATGCCTCGGAAGATACGAATGAAGTAGCCAAAAGCTATTGAGTTCTTTGACCTTGCAGGAAAAAACATTGTATGTGGATTGCATACAATTCATGGACGTGACAACAAAAATAAAACAGTTGTCGGCTTCAAAGGATATGCTTTTTCGTCATCCGCATTTCATAATCAGATTAGACGAATAGCACAGGGAACAAAAATCTATTCCATCAGCACAAAGAATTTTTCCGAGTGCTTTATTGGCATTCCGTCCAAAGTAGAGCAAACGAAAATAGCCACGCTCTTGCGACTTATAGATGAGCGCAAAGCAACCCAAAACAAAATCATTGAGGATTTGAAAAAATTAAAGTCCGCAATTAGAAAAAAAGATGTTCTCCTTATTGAAAGATGAATATACAGAGAGCTTTGAAATCAATCAGCTACTTGATTACGAACAACCTACTGCATATATTGTAGCTAATGATGAATACTTTACCGACACAGGTTTAACCCCTGTTCTAACTGCGAATAAAGGTTTTATCTTGGGGGTATACAGACGAAAAAATTTGGCATATATCAAAAAGGAGAGTGTATAATCTTTGACGATTTCACAATGGATGCAAAATATGTATCATTCCCTTTTAAGGTAAAGTCTTCGGCAATAAAAATACTCACAGCAAAACCGAATGTAAATCTTCGATTTATGTTTGAATATCTATCATATTGGGAACTTAAATCAGAAGAACATAAAAGGCATTATATTTCAGAAATAGCTTCGCTTGTAATTGAACTACCTTCAAAAAGAAAGACAAAGTATAATAGCCTCACTAATGACTTCGTTAAACAGCAAATTGGATATTGAAGCAAAAACAAAGATAAGATACGAAGAACAAAAAGAGATACTTACTCTCGCAAATGTTTATATGAACATCTGCGAGAGCAAATATTGTTTCTGCTTTGAATACTTGATGATCAAACTATTATGTGTCTCTAATAGTCCATGTAACTTTCTGAAAACAACGGAGATTCTTTTTTGTTCTTCTAATTTTGGCAGACGGATTTGTATGTTTCCCATTGTGTTATTCATAAGTTTCGGGTTTGCTAAATTAGTTGAGACATACATCCTTGTTGCTTCTGCTAAGACTAATGAAACGAAATGGGCATCAAATCCTTTTTGAGCTTTAACAAGCCACAGACATTAGTGCAATTAAACTTTCCATTACGATAAAATACCGTTCCTGCATTTGCACCGTCAGTCGTGCAACTGATATATTCACCTTCAAACATAAAAATCATCAAGATAACCCATAATTCCGTCATTTGATGTTTGAGAAGAATACACTGGGTATAACGGATTTTCTTGTTGGCTAATTTCTACCGAACTAATAACTCTACCACGTCCTATTGATGCAATATCTTGAATCTTGAATTGTTCCCAAGAATCAGAGTGAAGCATTTTCAAACTAATTGCGGACATTACAAATAAACAATCCTTAATTTCATTATGATAACCAGACGGTTATACCTCAAAACATCGCATTATTTGTAACATTATGCTCTACATCCATCACATTAGAAACGGAATATTCCTCATTATATTATTATCAAAGTGTGTAGAAGAGTCAATCTTGAAGCAGTGTATTCTGCTATTTTGCATAGTTAGCTTGTGTGATATTTAATTAAAGATAAAATTTTTTCGAATTATACAAATAGGTTTTGATCTAAAAAGACTACCTTTGCATAAATTTAGCGTTATGAGTACAACAGAATATATACAAATCATTATCGGCATCGGTCAGATTATTGCTGTTGCTATTATCCCAATTATTGTTTGGGTATTAGGAATAAAGTACCAAAATAGAAAAGCAAAAAAAAGATGCTCAATTAAGAGTCTTCCTTACACTAATGGCAGATCGAAAATCAACCCCAATAACAAAAGAATGGGTTGATGCCTTAAATACAATAGATGTAGTATTTCAGGAAAACAAAAAGTTAGACATGCATGGAGAGAATATTTAGATAGTTTAAACGAAAAATCACCTCATTTTGATAGTAGTAATTCTTTTAGACTTGACTTACTTTCAGAAATGGCCGTTTCTCTTGGGTATAAAAATTTAAAGCAAACAGAGATTGATAGATTTTATTCTCCTAAATATTTTGGTTCTCAAATGAGCCGACAGGAAATATTATTTCAAGAGAATCTACGAATTTTTAACTCGATCCAAAAGTTGTGCTGAAAGTTTTACTGATGAAGAATATGAACAGCACTATAAGGAGTTGATGGAACAGCAAGGAGAGTAAAGAATATGGGGAATATCCCTTTCCTGTGAAATTGCTGTAAGCCTCCGGTAAAGTACGTATTTTCTGCAATCTCTTCGTCCAGTATCTTTGTACCCAAAAATAAGACTTATGATGACACGAGAAGAAGTTGCAGAAATTATTATGTACTGCAAGGAACACAAAGTAACTTATAAATCAAGGCTGGCGGAACTCAATATCCCTGTCTGGAGATTTTATGACAGCAAGTCCCGTTATGCAGAAGAACAGTCCTGCGTCAATACTTCCAAAAGGTGATTTTATAGAACTGGGACAAAATGGCACATTTATTCCAGTCCGTCATTTACCGGTCAGAGCGGCCGTAAACCCAAAGGAGAGTCATCATCCGGATTTAAAAAGAATAGAGATACGTACATCAAAAAAGGAGACGCAATACGCATTCAGGGAGAGCTCAACCCACAGGAACTTTATTCAATAATTCAAGCCTGCAGCCATGTTTAACCTTAACGACAGCCTTCATTATCTGCTGTACAACCGTCCGACGGATATGCGGAAGAGTTTCCATACACTCAGTGGTATAGTGACCGATGCCATGGGGCATGACCCGTGTAACGGAAATGTTTACATCTTTATGAACAGGGCGCGCAACCGTATCAAGCTTCTCCACTGGGAAGCAGGTGGAATGGTACTTTATTCCAAGCTTTTGGAGACCGGTACGTTTGGCAAGCCCGGCTCCTTTAGTAAGGACGACATCTGCGAAGGAATAGAATGGCGTGACCTTGTAATGATCGTGGAGGGTATTATAGAATCCAGAGATTCACGTAGAAACAGACTTGAAAAACTTGAGAAAACTTCGCAAGTAACCGGTATTTAATGTACTGTAAAGTTGTGTATTCCAGTATATTTTATTATCTTTACACTATAATAAGATGATGGAATTCAGATGTTTATGGAAGAGTAGATAAAAAGAAGTTGATGGAGGAAAATGAAAGGCTACGCAAGGAAAATGATGTCCTTTCAGGAAAAGTGGCATCCTTGGAGCAGACCCTTTATTGGCTGAGAAAGAAAATGTTCGGCAGAATGAGCGAAAAAGAATCTTCCACTCGATCCAAAACCAGTTGTCTCTCTTTACAGAACAGAAATGTCTTCCACGGAAAAGGCCGAAGTTGAAGAAGAAGCACTCAAGGCTGAAGAAGATATGACAAGAAGCATAAAGGTCAGGGAAAAACCTGCGCGCAAGCCTCTTGATACCTCCTCACTGCCGGTGGAGGAAATCAACCTTTATCCGGAAGGAACAACGGAAGAGAACGGAACGCTGAAAGATGACTTTGTTGAAATCGGCAAGGAGGAAAGCATGCATCTGAAACGCATCCCGGCAAGAGTCTATATAGTAAAGACCATCAGACACAAGGTAATAAGAAAGTCGGAGATTAAGGAAAAGTATCCTGAAGAAAGACATATTCTTATTAGTCCTCTTCCTCTGTCCCCTATAAACAAATGTATGGCAGGAGCATCTGTCCTGACTGATATTATTATCGGCAAGTTTATGTATCATCTGCCGTTCTATCGTCTGATACAGCAGTACCGTGAATCAGGCATCACTATAAGTGACTCAACCATGAACGGATGGTATGAGGCGGCAGTAGAGAAGTTGAAGATTCTTTACAACCTGCTCAAGAAACAGATACTCTCAAGTGAATATGTACAGATAGACGAGAGTGTGATTCCTGTTATCGACAACGAGAAGCACAAGACAAGAAAAGGTTATGAGTGGTGCCTGCGTGACGGTATCACCGGAGACGTTGTATTCCATTATGACTGTGGCAGTCGTAGTGGGAAGGTTGCCCGTGGGCTGCTCGGCAATTATGTCGGGCTTGTACAATGTGACGGTTATGATGCTTATGAGCAGTTTGAACGGGTAAAGGGTATCACGCTGTTCGGCTGTTGGGCTCATGCCAGGAGAAAGTTTACTGAGGCACTGGATGAGAACAGAGTATTGGCCACACAAGCATTATGCTATATAGGAAAACTGTACAAGGTTGAATCCGAAGCCGGAGAGGCAGGCCTCTCAGTTGAAGAACGTAAGGAAAAAGCGTATCCGTGAATCATATCCTGTAATATTGGAATTTGAAAAGTGGATGCAGGACGCCTATCTCAAAGTTCTGCCTAAGAGCCGTACCGGAAAAGCCATTGAATACACATTCTCACTT
>VOFC01001404.1_pt1 | contig 12001 bp, 21 predicted proteins | sample 5384161 | NCBI WGS metagenome assembly VOFC01 (sample SAMN12384722, study PRJNA508395) | human gut metagenome | isolation source: healthy gut B | host: Homo sapiens | reverse complement strand
CAATAACTTGTATATAGTTGTTCATAATAATGGAAATATGACTGAGGCTGATAAAGCGAAGATAGAAATATTACTTTCGGATCAGAAACTGGAAGAGAATGTACATAATATCGGAATTAGAAATGTAAATATGAGACTTAAGCTTTTATATATGGTGAAAACAGTGGTTTATCTATAGAAAACGTTGATGACAATCTTACTGAAAGTAAACTGAAAATAGATAGGCTCAAAATGGAAAATTGACAATAATAGCAAAATTTTTAAATTGAAAACAAGAAAATACAAATTTTTGCAAAAGATTAAATATTTTATACAAAATGAACAACTATATTCAACAAATAAACAAAAGCAAAATCATTAATTTTTTTGTGCAATTCGAATAGAATAATATATGTAATAAATAATAGATACGGAAAAAACTTATAACCAAATAAAAAAAAGCATATGGTTATAAGGAAAAAAAAAAGGTATCAGTGAATGGATTGGAGGAGTTATATGAGAAAACCATTAGCACTTATGCTCGCAGGACTTATGGCAGTATCCATGGTTGGATGCGGAAGCAATGGAGATGCCGCAAGCAGCAACAACAAAGACAAAGCAGATTCAGGAAAGGTAACATTAAAGGTTACAACAACATATGCAGGTGAAGACACAAACGCAGGAAATTATAAAGATGCCTGTGCTGCATGGACTAAAGAAACAGGAAACAAGATTGAAGATAGTTCAGCAACATCTGATGAAACATTTAAATCAAAAGTTATTGCAGACTTTGAAACAGGTTCAGAACCGGATGTATTATTCTTCTTCAACGGAGTTGATTCAAACCAGTTCGTTGAACAGGGTAAGGTAGTTTCAATTGATGAAATCAGACAGGAATATCCTGATTATGCATCAAATATGAAAGATGACATGCTTGGAGCATCACCTGTAGATGGAAAGAATTATTCAGTACCGGTTAATGGATACTGGGAAGGATTATTTGTAAACAAGGATGTACTTAAAAAAAGCAGGAGTTGAAGCTCCAACAGCAGATACAACTTGGGATGAATTTATGACAATGTGTGAAACAATAAAGAAGGCAGGTTACACACCAATAGCAGCTTCATTACAGGAAATTCCACATTATTGGTTTGAATACACAATTTTCAACTTCCAGGATGTAGATACACATAGTACATTACCTAAATCAGCAGATGATGAATATGGTAAAGCTTGGGTAAATGGTATCAATGATATCAAAGACCTTTATGAAAAAGGATATTTCCCAGACAATACATTAACAGCATCAGATAGTGAAACATTTGAGTTATTTACATCTGATAAAGCAGCTTTCTTAATTGACGGTTCATGGAAAGTTGGTGGTATTGAAGAAGCAGTAGATGATATTGATAACTACACAGTTACATACGTTCCCGGAAAAGGAAATCGTAAGTCAACAGACCTTATCGGTGGTCTTTCAAGTGGTTACTATATTACAAAGAAATGCTGGGATGATCCTGAAAAAACGTGCAGCAGCTGTAGATTTCATTGAATACATGACAAGTGATGAAATGGTATCAAAATTTGCAGGAAGCTCAGCAACAGCATTAAAGAATGGTGCAACTGTTGACGCTGATTCAATGTCAAGTCTTGCAAATGCAGGTGTAGAATTATGTGCAGGAGCAACTGGAATTTCTCCAGCTGTACAGGATAGTTTATCAACAGCAGCAAAAAGATCCTATTTTTGCAGGTATGGCAGATATTGTTCAGGGTAACACAAAAGTTGCAGCAGCTGTAGATGAAGCATTAACAATTAATTCTGGTGAATAAATTATTAAAATAATCAAGTAGAAATTAGAGCCGGAAGGAACAAAAACCTTCCGGCTTTAAAAAAATAAGGAGATATAATATGGGTGCAAAAATATACCAAAACAAAAAATATATTGCATTTTTTCCTTAATACCGGCATTTGTTTTTATGTTGATATTTCTTTACTACCCATTCATACAAAACATAATTAACAGTTTTCAACATATAAAAGTATATGGGGACGGCAGCTGACAAATGGAATGCTCCGTTTTACAAAAATTATCTTGAAATTTTCAAGGATCCGAAAATGTTAATAGCCTTGAAAAATACAGGAATTATGATTATAGCAACAATTGTTGGAGAAGTAGGACTGGCTATTGTTCTTTCATTGTTAGTAAGCAATATAAAGAAAGGTGCAGGATTTTTCAGAGTAGTATATTTTTTCCCAATTGTTATTTCAGCAACAGCCCTTGGCTTATTGTTTAACTTAGTTTTCCTTTATGATAAAGGAATGATAAATCAGCTTCTACAGCTTATTGGTGTTTTTGGATGCAGGTAAAATGAATTGATTGACTGGAAGGCAACATATCCGATGTTTACAATGCTTGTTCCGGTTATATGGCAATATGTTGGATTTTATTTCATAATTTTACTTACGGGATTAAGCGGAATACCGGAAGATTTATATGAAGCAGCAGAAATTGATGGAGCTTCAAAGCTTCAGCAGGTTAGATATGTAACGCTTCCATTATTAAGAAATAGTATTTGTACATGCGTAGTATTAGCAGTAACAGGAGCTTTAAAAGTATTCGATTTACCATGGACAATGTTTGTAAATGGTATGTCAAATACATGGTTAACAGGAACATACATGTACTCAAAAGTATATGTAGATGTTGACTACAGTTCGGCAATAGCAGTTGTTATTGTAATAATAGGTGTAGTATTGTCAGTTGTAGTAAATCAAATATTTAAGACAAGTGACGATTATGATGTATAGAAGGGAGAAAAGACATGAAGAAGAAAAAAATTTTAAAATATCTTTGGTATTTGTATATACAATTCTTATTGTTTGGGCTCTTACGACAATTTTCCCTCTGCTATGGTCCATCATGAATTCGTTTAAAAATAAAAAGGCAATATACAACAATTCATTTGCATTGCCTGTTGATAAACTGTTCTCATTAGATAATTATAAAGCAGTATTTGCCAACTATGACATTTTGAATGCATACAGGAACAGTTTTATTATATCTGGTACTGTTGCAGTAGTTGTTATTCTATTCTCCGGAATGGCAGCTTATATATTAACGAGGTATAAGTTCCCGGGTAAGGGAATTTTGGATGCCTTACTTTACGCAGGAATGATGTTCCCTATCTACTCCACCATCATTCCTGTATTAAGAATGATGACAGGTTGGGGAATTGTAAACACACCACATGTTTCATTAAATTTGTTATCAGTTATACTTCCGCAGATTGCAGGAAATATGTCATTTGCTATAATAGTACTCAGAAGTTACATGAGAGGGCTTCCGGTGGAACTGGAAGAGGCAGCGTATATGGAAGGCTGTAATATATTCCAGATTTATTTTAGAATAATCATGCCGCTATCAAAGCCATCATTTGTAACAGTTGGAATTTTCAGTTTCCTTTGGAGCTACAATGATTTGTTTACTCAGATGTTCTTCCTTAGAACAAAAGATAACTGGGCAATTACAATTCTTCTTAATAATATTGCTTCAAAAGAAGGTGTAAATTATGGTATGCTGTTCACATCAGTAACTTTGATTGTAATACCTATTTTAGTAGTATATATGGCATTACAGAAATACATTATTAAAGGTATGACAGTAGGTGCTGTTAAGGGATAATAAGGAGAGAGTTTTATGTATAAAGTAATTATCGTGGATGACGAGCCGATTATAGTAGAGGGGCTTAAATTAGGAATTGAATGGGCAAATTGGAATTGTGAAATTGCTGGTACAGCCAGCAATGGATTAGTAGGTTTAGAACTTATGAGAAAAATAAAACCTGACATTTTAATTTCAGATATATCAATGAATAATATGGACGGACTTGCAATGGTTGCAGCAATTAAGTCTGAGTATCCCGATATTGAAGTGTGTTTATTGACAGGATTTAGAAATTTTGAATATGCACAGCAGGCTATAAAGCTTGGGTGACAAGATTTTTATTAAAACCGTCAAAGATAGATGAGTTAGAAGAAGCAATAAGTGCAATGACTAACAATCTTAAGCAGAAGGGAAATGATAGCAGCAATGCAGAAATTGATTCTATATGGAACCGTTCAGATGAAGAAGAGAATTATATATATGAAACATTTATAAAAAATCATCCTGAATGTGATACTCCTGAAAAGGATAGATTAAAATGTACTGATGCTAACAATTTTATACTTAAAAACGCATTGAAATTTATATATGAACATTACAAATTGAAATTAAGTCTTTTAGATGTGGCTGAACAATGTTTTATAAGTAGCTGGCATTTAAGTAAGTTACTTAATCAGTACACAGGAAGAGGATTTTTTGAAATAGTTAACACAATAAGAATAGATAAGGCGAAAGATTTGTTAGAGAATAAAAATTATAAGATTCAGGATGTATCTGAACGCGTAGGTTTTCAGGATGTAACACACTTTTGCCGTATATTCAAAAGTTATGTAGGAAAATCTCCATCGGATTACAGAAATTATGGAGGGAAAGGAAAATAAATGCGTGTTATAGAAACACAGGATTATTATCATATGAGCAGAACTGCAGCAAATATTATTTCAGCTCAGATAATAATTAAGCCAAATAGTGTCATTGGGTTGGCAACGGGTTCTACACCAATAGGAACTTACGAACAGTTGATTCGCTGGTACGAGAAAGGTGATTTAGACTTTTCTAATGTTACTACAATTAATTTAGATGAATATAAAGGAATTGCTCCTGATAATGAACAGAGTTATAGATATTTTATGAACAAGCATTTGTTTGGTCGTATCAATATTGATAAAAAGAATACATATGTGCCTGATGGTTTGGAAATGGATTCTGATAAAGCATGCTCAGATTATAATAGAATAATAAGAGAATCAGGAGGGGTTGATTTACAACTTTTAGGTCTTGGAAATAATGGACATATCGGATTTAACGAACCAGGTGAAGCGTTTGAAAAAGAAACTCATTGCGTTAAATTGACAGAAAGTACTGTTAAGGCAAATTCAAGATTCTTTGATACTATCGATGAAGTACCTAAGGAGGCTTATACAATGGGAATTAAAGCCATAATGCAGGCTAAAAAAGATTGTTGTTGTAGTAAGCGGTGAAGGTAAGGCAGAGATAGCTAAAAAAGCCTTCTTTGGACCGGTAACTCCAAAAGTACCGGCATCAGTATTACAGTTACATAACGATGTAACAGTAATTATGTGTAAATAAGTAGAATACTAAAACAAGTAAAAGCAATTACTAAAATAACTTTATTTAAACTTTCGGTTAAATTTCGTATTTTGGTAATTGCTTTGTGTTAATAAAGGATTAATTTTATAGAAAAAAGCAAAAAGTGAGGGTTTTATGGAAATTATAAAGAATGGTAAGGTTTTTACAAAGAATTTTACATTTGAAAAGGCATATATAATATTAGATAAAGGTGAAATTAAGGATATTATATATTTTGTGAAATAATGGTGACAGTACAAATAATACAAGTGATATTAGCGGTAGTACAGATGCAAATAACAATAAATCAGATAATAATTACACTAGAATTATCGATGCTAATGGCTTAATGGTAATTCCGGGGCTTGTAGACATCCATTTTCACGGATGTGTTGGCAGTGATTTTTGTGATGCAACACTTGAAGCTGTAGAAAAAATGGCAGAATATGAAAAAGAGCATGGAATAGCTGCCATTTGTCCGGCAACAATGACATTGCCAAAACAACGTCTTATGGAAATTTGCAAAAATGCAAAAGAATATAAGGATATTCAAATGAATACTAAGTCTTTGGAAAAAATAATGAACAGGTAAATACTTCAGAAAAATTAAAGGCAAAGCTCGTAGGGATAAATCTTGAAGGCCCATTTATATCTCCGGACAGGGTAGGAGCTCAGAATCCTGAATATGTTCAGAAACCGGACGCAGAGATGTTACAAGAACTTATTGACGAATCAGGTAATATGGTAAAGCTTGTAACAATAGCACCTGAAAGAGGAGGCGCTATAGAGTGTATTTCAAAATTATACGATAAAGTCAGATTCTCAGTAGGACATACAATGGCAAATTATGATGAAGCAACATTGGCATATGAAAGCGGAGCAAAACATGCAACACATTTATATAATGCAATGACAGGATTAAATCATAGAAATCCAGGCGTTGTAGGTGCAGCAAGGGATGCCAAAAAATGTTACAGCAGAATTGATTTGCGATGGAGTACATATTCATCCTTCAGTTGTAAGAGCAACATTTTCAATGTTTGGAAGCGACAGAGTAATACTTATAAGTGATAGCATGAGAGCTTGTGGAATGCCTGATGGTGAATCAGAGTTAGGTGGTCAGGTTGTTATAAAGAAAGGAAATGAGGCAAGACTTGTTACAGGAGAACTGGCAGGAAGCGTAACAAATGTTTACGGCTGTATGGTTAAGGCCATAGAATTTGGAATCCCTATAGCAGATGCGATTAAAGCAGCAACTTATAATCCGGCAAAGGCAATAGGAATTCTTGATGAATTTGGAACTATAGAAATAGGCAAAAAACCGGGATTTGTATTGGTTAATGAAGACTTTTCAATAAATCAGGTTTTATAATAAGTATAATAAGAACTCTTCACAAACTGTATGTACCTTCTTTACCGGACAAAATGTCCGGAATTCTAGGTACATATCAGTTGAACAAGTTAACACAAGCCTGAAAAATTATTGATTTCATGATATAAGCGCGAAATAGGAAGACCTACTACGTTGTTGTAATCACCATTTATTTTCTCAATATGAATTGCAAATGGTCCCTGAATTCCATATGCTCCGGCTTTATCAAAAGAATCTTTTGTATTAATATAACTGTTTATTTCATCGTCAGTCATAGGGCATACATGTACAGCTGTTTTTTCATAAAAAGATTTAACTTTCGGAGATGAATTTCCGGATGTGTAATGAAGTAAGGTTACGCCTGTATAAACCTGATGCGTTTTATTCTGTAACTTCTTTAACATACGAAATGCATCATCATAATCAGATGGTTTTCCCATGATTTCATCATCGCAAAAGACTACAGTATCAGCTCCAATAATTAAAGTGTCGTTTTCCAATAAAGAAAGGGAATTTGCAACGCCAAAAGCTTTGATAGATGAAAGTTCCATGGCTACGTCAAAAGGAGCAGTTTTAGTTGTGATTTCAGGAGTGTCAGAAGTAACAATTTTAAAGTCATACCCTGCCTGCTTCATTAGTTCCATACGTCTTGGCGATTTAGATGCCAAAATAATATCCGTGAATTTTATATTAAAAAGCACTTGCAAAATTTGTTAGGATTGTTATAATAGTAAAGTGTCTTGTGCAAAAAGCACAGTGTCATAAAAATGGCTCGTTGGTCAAGTGGTTAAGACGCCGCCCTCTCAAGGCGGAATCACGGGTTCAATTCCCGTACGAGCTGTATCAGAATCGCTTATGAATGGGCGATTCTTTTTTTTTTGATTAATAAGAAATTCCTATGCAACAGATATTAATTAGAAAATCTCTTTATGCTCCCATTGAAATGCTAAGTATTTAGTGATAAAATCACCCTATAAAAATGCTTTTATATATTAAGGATTAGAGATGAAAAATAAACTTTAATTGAAAAAGTTAACGCAACAAAATCATTGTGATTTTTAAAAAGTTATTGCAATAACTTTTGCGAAAATGCTAGCCACTATTTTGGTATGCAAACAATTAAGCTTTTTTTCAACAGTTTTAATAGGATTATAACACATAAAATACCAGAAAAACCGAAAATACATTATTTAATGTATGGAAAAAAACTTCGATTTTGCAATGAGTTTTTCAATCAAGGTTACATATTTTATAAATTAACTCTGACACAGATTTAACACAGCCTTCTGCATATTGCTTTACAGTAGCTGGAGAATGATGGAATGTATAACCATGCTTTGTTGCCCTTAACATATCAATGTCATTTTCAGCATCACCAATGGCGTAGACTTGTTCATGCATGAATCAAGTTTCTGACAAAGGATGTTCATGGCGTTCCCTTTTGAACAGTCTCTCCACGCCATGTCAACATCCTGGATATTTACAAAAGCTCTCACCTCCTGGTGATCTGACTTTTCCAGCCAGTCTGCAAAAGCTTTTGCAGATTTATTGTCTTTGAAATGGAATGACATTCCATAAAGTTTTCCGTTTTTAATAAATCAATACTGCTAATAGGTGTTATTGGCAGGCTGTACTGCTTTTTTTGATTGCATGAAAATACGTTGTCTTTCGTATGAACTGTTAATGGTATATCCGATGCATATTCGTTTATTATTTTTTTGATTGCTGTAAATGATACAGGTTCTTCATGCAGTATTTGTTGATGACTATCCGCGATAATACTCCCTGTACCGGCAATCATGTAATCAGGCAAAAGATATCCTTCCAACGGAGCAACTATCCATGGCAATGCTCTGCCGGAGTTAATTACGATCAGATTTCCTCTTTGCTGGAATTCCTTTATTGCATCTAAATCTGATTCCTTAAAATATGTTTTTCCATTATCAGAGAACAATATTGTTCCATCCATGTCTGTAAATAAAATTTTTTCTGTTTCATATTTTTCCTACTAAATTGATCGTCTTGTTGCATTATCCTGGAAGCTAAAGTAATCAGGGCGATGGCGTGACTGGGTATATTCAAACATAACACCATCACTATTGTAAGTATGAGAGGTGACAACAGCCATACAGTTATAGTCTCCAAGATCCAAATATTTTTCATCAATTTCAGTCATCTTTTCTACGGTCATAATACGTTTACTTGTGACAATGGAAACTCCAAGAGTATTTTCCAGATAATCGTAAATCGACTTTTCTGCAATCTCTATAGTTAGATCTTTAGCAACACTTTTCAAAAAATAATTATGGTTTAGAATAAGTGCTTTTCCATCTAAGTAATGAAGTCTCTGCAGATAATAAATCTCATCGCCAATATTAAAACCGGTTTTTGCAGCAATTTTTTTGTCTACTACCAATTCTGCAAAGTAAATTACTTTAGTTTTGGCTTTTTGGTTATTTCTCTTTGCAGATTCCGTAAACGTTTCAATTGAGCCGATGGTAAATGAGGTCTGTAATACGGGCTGGAAGATAATTCGTACCCCTTTCCCTGCATCGTCTGTACATATCCATCGGCTACCAGATCCCCGATGGCACGGCGAATGGTATTGCGTGAGCAGTCATATTCCTGCACCAGTGTATTTTCAGAGGGGAGAAGTTCCTGAAATTCATATTCTCCGGTCTCAATTTTTCTTTTCAAGTCTTTATAAATTTCTGCATATTTTGCTTTCGGCATAAGTTCCTCCACTTGTTTGAACATCCATCATTTATTATAATATTTACATATGGAAAGTCAAGAATCAAATAAGACATAACTTGTCTAAACAAGTTTCAAAATAATTGTTGACATGTTTAAACAAGTATGATATAACATAATCACAAGAAAACTTGTTTAAACAAGAAAAAAGCGCGAAAAAAATTTATTTTAATAAGGAGAATCAAGATGGGTAAGTATATAAACGACGCAAAAGAATTACTGCACCTTGTGGGAGGAAGAGAAAACATTGCTGCAGTATTACATTGTATCACACGAATGTGATTCGTATTAAATGATCCGAAGAAAGCGGATATTCAGAAAAAATTGAAGCAATGAAAGTTGTTAAGGGAAGTTTCACACAGGCAGGACAGTTCCAGGTAATCATCAGGGAACACGGTTTCAGACTTTTACAACGACTTCACAGCAGTTGCAGGCATTGAAGGCGTATCGAAAGATGCTGTAAAGAGCGCAGCAAAACAGAATCAGAACGTAGTTCAGAGAATTATGACTGCATTAGCAGAAATTTTCGCCCCACTCATTCCTGCAATCATTGTGGGTGGTTTGATTTTGGGATTCAGAAACTGCATTGACAGCTTATATTTATTTGAAAACGGTACAAAGACACTCTGTGATATCAGCCAGTTCTGGTCAGGGATTGACAGTTTCCTGTGGCTCATCGGAGAAGCGGTATTCCATATGTTGCCGGTTGGTATCTGCTGGTCTGTAACCAAGAAAATGGGTACAACACAGATGCTTGGTATCGTACTTGGACTTACACTTGTGTCTGGTCAGCTCTTAAATGCATATGCAGTGGCAGGCACAGCGGCAGCAGATATTCCAAAGTGGGATTTCGGTTTTGTAAAGGTAGATATGATTGGTTATCAGGCTCAGGTCATTCCTGCAATTCTGGCAGCATTTACGCTGGTATATCTTGAAAAATTCTTCAGGAAGATCTGTCCATCCGTAATTTCTATGATCGTGGTACCTTTCTGTAGCTTAGTACTCTCTGTTATGGCAGCACACTTTGTGCTTGGACCAATCGGATGGAAAATCGGCTCTGTCATTTCCTCCGTTGTATACGCAGGAATCACAGGACCACTGAAAATTGTATTCGGTGCAATCTTCGGTTTTGTGTATGCACCGCTTGTAATCACAGGACTTCATCATATGTCAAATGCAATTGACTTACAGTTGATTGCTGACTTTGGCGGAACAATGTTATGGCCAATGATTGCTTTGTCCAATATCGCACAGGGTTCCGCAGTATTAGGCATGATCTATCTTCAGAAAAATGATGCCCAGGCGCAGGAAGTAAACATTCCGTCATGTATCTCCTGTTATCTGGGGGTTACAGAACCGGCAATGTTTGGTGTAAACTTGAAACACAGTTATCCTTTCATCTGCGGTATGATTGGTTCTGCATGTGCATCAATTGTCTGTGTAGCTACAAACAGTACAGCAAATGCAATCGGTGTTGGCGGTCTTCCGGGAATCCTTTCCATGCAGCCGCAATCCATGTTAACCTTTGCTATTTGTATGTTAATTGCCGTAGCAGTTCCATTTGTATTAACAGTTATGGTTGGTAAAACAAAACTTCAGCCAAAAAGAAGTTAAAACAGTAGAAGAAGTTAAATCAGCAGAAGAAGTTAAATCAGTAGAAGAAGTTAAATCAGCAGAAGAAGTTAAATCAGTAGAAGAAGTTAAATCAGTAGAAGTAACAGAATTAAAAGCATTTGCAACAGGTGATGTGATTACATTAAAAGAAGTGAATGACGGTGTGTTTTCCGCAGGAACCATGGGTGAAGGATTTGCAATCATTCCGGAGAATGAAACTATTTATGCTCCGGCTGATGCAACAGTCAGCTTACTTATGCAGGAGTCACGTCATGCATGTGGTTTAAAACTTGCAAACGGTGCAGAGATCCTTTTACATATCGGAATTGATACTGTAGCCATGAAAGGTGACGGTTTTGAATACCTTGTAAAAGAAGGCCAGAAGGTATCTGCCGGAACACCCCTGATCAAATTTGATAAAAAGAAAATCAGTGAAGCAGGTTATGTTGATACGATCATTTGCGTCATTACTGAGCCAGGTAATATGGAAAATATAAGATTTGTGACAGGCATTCATGCAATTGAAAAAGACAACAGTAGCAAAGACAGAATAAGAGGAATTGTATGACAGATTTTAGAAAAAGCACTGTATATCAGATTTATCCCAGATCCTTTTATGATACCAACGGAGATGGCTTTGGGGATTTAAAGGGTGTGACGGCAAAGTTAGATTATATAAAAGAATTGGGCGTGGACTATATTTGGATGACTCCGTTTTTTGTGTCCCCCAGTATGATAACGGTTATGATGTGGAGGATTACTATAACATTGATCCCCGTTACGGTACGATGGAAGATTTTGAAGAGCTTTCCAGAGAGGCACAGAAAGCGTGGCATCAAACTGATGCTGGATATGGTATTTAACCATACCTCCAGCAATCATGAATGGTTCCAGAAAGCATTGGCCGGAGATGAAAAATATAAGAACTATTATATTTTCAAAAAAGGAAAAGAGGATGGCAGTGCACCCACAAACTGGGAAAAGTAAGTTCGGAGGAAGTGCATGGGAATATGTGCCGGAAATGGAT
>VOFC01001393.1_pt1 | contig 12001 bp, 13 predicted proteins | sample 5384161 | NCBI WGS metagenome assembly VOFC01 (sample SAMN12384722, study PRJNA508395) | human gut metagenome | isolation source: healthy gut B | host: Homo sapiens | reverse complement strand
ATGTAGAAATCTCACCATACTGGATGTAGTACTTTGTAAATGCTGGATTGTTAAGTACAAGTCCGTGCTGTGTATTAAGTCTCTCGTCAATAGCAGCAAGAGTCTTCTTATCGCAGCCCTGATCCTTACCGATGTCTGACATGATAGCGAAGCCCTGTGGCTCGATGAAGATCTGTCCTTCTTCACATTCCTTAGAACCCATCTTCTCGCCGTTTGCGTCGTAAGCTCTTAAGAACCAGTCGCCGTCCCAAGCTGACTCCATGATGTTGGCCTTCATCTTATCGATCTCGGCCTGAGCAGCCTCAGCCTCAGCGTCCATTCCAAGGTGCTTAAGGATTGCAACGTAGTTAGGACCTGCATATGTGAAGAGGGTAGCAACCATAACTGACTCAGCAATCTTTGAGTAGCCGCCCTCAGCAGCAAACTTAGGGTTTGTATATGTCTGGAAGCTTTCACCAGGTGTATCTGAGAAGCATGAAAGGTTGATACAGTCATTCCAGTCAGCTCTCATTGCAAGTGGAAGTCCGTGTGGTCCAAGGTTATTAACGATCTTGTAGAATGAAACCTTTAAGTGATCAAGCATTGGCTTAGCAAGTGACATATCATTGTCATATGGAACCATCTCGTCAAGGATTGCCCAGTCACCTGTCTCCTTGATATATGCTGATACTGAAAGGATCAGCCATAATGGATCATCTGAGAAGTCACCACCGATATCTGCGTTGCCCTTCTTGGTAAGTGGCTGGTACTGATGGTAACATCCACCGTCAGGGAACTGAGTTGAAGCAATATCGATGATTCTCTCTCTTGCGCGATCAGGGATCTGATGAACAAATCCGAGAACGTCCTGATTGGAATCACGGAATCCCATACCACGTCCGATACCTGACTCGAAGTATGAAGCTGAACGTGAAAGGTTGAATGTAACCATACACTGATACTGGTTCCAGATGTTAACCATACGGTTTACCTTGTCATCAGGAGTATTTACATTGAGGATACTTAAGAGCTTGTCCCAATGTGCCTTGAGCTCTGCGAGACCTGCCGCAACCTTCTCAGGTGTGTTGTACTTCTCCATCATCTCAAGAGCCTTTACCTTGTTGATAGTCTTGCCGTCAGCCTCGAACTTCTGGTCAACTGGCATTTCAACGTAACCAAGGATGAATACAAGAGTCTTTGTCTCGCCCGGAGCAAGAGTGATCTTCTTGTAGTGTGAAGCGATAGGTGACCATCCATCTGCAAATGAGTTGTTAGCCTTGCCTGCCTCAACTGCCTGTGGATTGTGGAATCCATTGTAGAGACCGATGAATGAGTCTCTGTCTGTATCGTAACCATCGATTTCGTCATTTACTGTGTAGAATGCGAAATGATCACGTCTGTCTCTGTACTCTGTCTTGTGGTATACAGTTGAACCGACAACCTCAACACGTCCTGTAGAGAAGTTTCTCTGGAAGTTTGTGCAGTCATCCTGTGCGTCCCAGAAACACCACTCTGCAAATGAGAAGAATGAGAATGTCTTCTCCTCTGAGCCTTCATTTGTAAGAACAACCTGCTGAACTTCTCCTGCGTAGTTCTGAGGAACGAAGAATGTAACCTCTGCCTTTAAGTCGTTCTTCTTACCTGTGATAACGGTGTATCCCATACCATGACGACACTCATAAGAGTCAAGTTCTGTCTTGACCGGAGACCAGCCCGGATTCCAGATCGTACCGTTTTCATTAATATAGAAGTAACGACCACCCATATCTATAGGAACATTGTTGTAACGGTATCTTGTGATTCTACGAAGACGTGCGTCCTTATAGAATGAATAACCTCCCGCAGTATTTGAAATGAGTGAAAAGAAATCCTGAGTTCCAAGGTAGTTGATCCAAGGATAAGGAGTTCTAGGAGATGTGATGACATACTCCTTTTGCTGGCAGCGGAAAAGCTGATCGCACTGATCGAGAAACCGAGTACGACGGAGATTGTATCCATTACCGTACACGAATCCTTTTGCCGGGAGCGACAGTTGCAAGCCAATAATGGCATTTATATCACACAAGTGATAATTTAATAAATGCAAGGTACTATTAACCAACACTTTATTTCAAACATTTTTAGAGGAGGACAAAAAAGAATGAAAAAAAAAGAAATTATTAAGTGTAGTTCTTTCAACAGCTATGGTAGCATCCCTTTTAGTAGGATGCGGCAACAAAACAGAAGAAGCACCTGCAGCAACAGATGAAGCAACAGATGAAGCTACAGATGCAGCAACAGACGAAGCTACAGATGCAGCAACAGATGAAGCTACAGATGCAGCAACAGATGAAGAAGCAGATGTAGAGCTTCCAGAAGATACAGGTAAAGTTCTTAACATTTACTGCTGGAACGACGAGTTCGCTAACCGTCTGAAAGATCACTATCCGGGATACGAAGCAAACGATCCTGATGATGCTTTAGCAGGTGGTAAGATCGGTGATGTTGAAGTTAAGTTCACATCTACACCATCTACAGACAATGCTTACCAGAACAACCTGGATGCTACTCTTCCTGGAAACGCAGATGCAGCAGCAGATGACAAGGTTGATATGTTCTTAGTAGAAGCTGACTACGCATTAAAGTATGTTAACACAGATCTTTGTATGTCAGTAGCTGATCTTGGAATCAAAGATTCCGAATTAGCTAACCAGTATCAGTATACAAAAGATATCATGACAGATACTGATGGAAACTTAAAGGGTCTTTCATGGCAGGGATGTCCTGGTGTTCTGATCTACAACCGTGAAGCAGCTAAAGAAGTTTTCGGTGCTGATGATCCGGATACAGTACAGGCTAAGGTTTCTGACTGGGCTACATTCAATGCTACAGCAGCAGAAATGAAAGAAGCTGGCTACAAGATGACAGCTACAACAAACGATACATTCCGTACATATTCTAACAACGTAACAACTCCTTGGGTTGTTGATGGCAAGATCCAGATCGATGACAACCTCAAAGCATGGGTTGACGCTTCTAAGGAAATGGCTGACAACGGATACTGTGGAACACAGGGTCTTTGGTCTGATGACTGGAGCAAAGGCTTCTATCCCGATGGCAAAGTATTCTGCTACTTTGGACCCGCTTGGCTGATCAACTTCTCCATGGCAGCTGATACCGATGGATCTATCGCTAATCAGGTGGCTGGGGCGCTTGTGAAGGTCCTCAGGGCTTCTACTGGGGTGGTACATGGATCAGCAGCAGCTACAGGTACAGACAATGCTAACCTTGTTGCAGATATCATGAGAAACTTACAACAGATGAAGCAATCATGACAAGATATCGTTAAAGCAGATAGCGACTTCGTAAACAACAAGCCAGCTATGGAAGCAGCAGCTCAGGATGATTCTTATGCATTCCCTGTATTAGGCGGACAGAATCCACTGGCTATGTTCTGCGCAGGTGCTGATAAGATTTCTCTTTCTAACATCACAGAGTACGATCAGGGATGTAACGAAGAGTTCCAGAATGCTATGACAGGCTACTTCGATGGCAACTATGCTACATATGATGAAGCACTTGAAGCATTCTACACAGCTGTTACTGAAAAATATCCTGAACTTACATACTAAGATTTAGGAATCGCATAGTAAGATAGCGAAATAGCTAGTGCGCCTGTTTGGCGGTCAGCCGGACAGGCGCACTTTTTTAACGAACAGGTTTGAAAAAATAACATGCGGAGGTGTGGTACAGTATGGCTAAAAAGAAAAGCGGAACTGTTCTTCGTTATAATCGGTGGGGCTACATTTTCTTAATTCCCTTTGTTGTAGTATTTATTATCTTTCAGTTGATTCCTCTGATTAGCACGATCTATAATAGTTTCTTTGAACATTATTTTAAAAACGGTCTGACAGAAGTAGGACCTACATTTATTGGTATTCAGAATTATGCAACATTGTTCTCATCAGGTGATCTGCCTAAATATTTAGGCAATACAATGATCATGTGGATCATCGGATTTATTCCGCAGATCCTCCTTTCATTACTTCTTGGTGCTTGGTTCTCAGATCCGAGCCTGAGATTAAAACATCAGCAGTTCTTTAAAACTGTTATTTACTTACCGAACTTAATCATGGCATCTGCTTTTGCCATGTTATTCTTTACATTGTTCTCAGATGGTGGCCCGATCAACTCTCTGTTGATGCAGATGGGCATTCTGAGTGAGCCTTACAAATTCCTGTCACATGCGGGAAGTGCAAGATCCCTGGTTGGATTCATGAACTTCTTAATGTGGTTTGGGAATACGACGATCTTATTACTGGCACGTATGTTAGGTATTGATACATCCTTATATGAAGCAGCTGAAGTAGATGGTGCTACTTCTACACAGGTATTCTTCAGGATTACATTACCACTTTTAAGACCTATTCTGGTATACGTAATGGTTACATCTCTGATCGGTGGTCTGCAGATGTACGATGTACCACAGATCTTAACAAATGGTCAGGGTAATCCGGCTCGTACAACAATGACACTGATCATGTACCTGAATAAGCACTTGTATTCTAAGAACTACGGTCTTGGTGGTGCACTTTCAGTTATCCTGTTTATTGTAACCGGTATTTTGAGTGTCATCGTATTTAAGATGAATCAGGCATCAGAGAAAAGTAGGAGGCGAAAATATGAGTGCATCATCTAAAGGTTTAAATGTAAAGACTAGAAGAGTCATTTCATATGTAGTTCTCGTTATTATAACTATTATGTGTCTGTTCTGGTTCTATGTATTATTTGTAAACTCAACACGTTCACATGCAGACCTGACAAAAGGTTTCAGCGCTCTGCCAAGCACAAGCGCTCTGAAGAACGTAAACAGCTTATTACACAGCAGTAACATTCCGATTCTTTCCGGTCTGCTTAACAGTGTTATTGTAGCTGCTTTCACAGCATTGCTGAGTACATACTTCTCAACAATGACTGCATATGCGATTCATGCATATGAATTCAAATTAAAGAAATTTATGTTCACATTTATTCTCGGTATCATGATGATCCCTACACAGGTAACTGCACTTGGTTTCATCCAGTTAATGAGAAAAATGCACTTAATGAACTCTTTCATTCCGCTGATCATACCTGCAATTGCAGCTCCTGCTGTATTCTTCTACATGAAGCAGTACATGGAAAGTACACTTCCGCTGGAACTGTTAGAAGCAGCCCGTATTGATGGCGCCGGTGAGTTCAGAACATTTAATCAGATTGCACTTCCGCTTATGAAACCGGCTATCGCGGTTCAGGCAATCTTCTCATTCGTAGGAAGCTGGAACAACTACTTCACACCTGCTTTGGTTTTGACAGATGACAAATAAGAAGACACCTCCTATTTTGATCGCAACACTTCGTTCTGCTGACTATTTGAAGTTTGATATGGGTCAGGTTTATGTGATGATCGCATTCTCTATTTTACCTGTTATCATCGTATACCTCATCCTTTCTAAGAACATCGTATCAGGTCTTGCAGTTGGTGCTGTTAAAGGTTGATATTTACAATCCAAAAGCACATACCTTCGGGTATGTGCTTTTTTTATGCTTATTTAATAGTCTTTTGTGGGGAAAGATGGTAGAATAAAAACTGGATCGTGCAAATGATCCGGAAAGGGATATAAAAATGAGCGATATTTTGCAGAATGATAAAATGCAGGAAACAGAAGAAAGACGTACGGTCTCGAAATTGCTGCGCAGATGGAAACGGAAGAAGAGCTGACCGGCGAAAATAATCCAATGAATCGGATGGAAAAGGGAACGGATACCAGAAATCCGATCATCAAGGCATTGGAACGGTTTGGCGATCTTTTTGCGCTGAATCTGACTTTTATATTGTCCTGTATTCCTGTTATTACAATAGGAGCTTCTGTAACAGCCTTGTTTTTACCATGACTAACAAAATGGTCAGGAACGAGGATGGTACAATGTGGAAGGGATTCTGGAAGGCGTTTGGACAGAATTTTAAGGTTGGAACAAAAGTGTGGGCGGTGATCCTTGCATATCTTGGCGTTGTGTATGCGGAATATGCATATATGATACAGTCTGCAGGACAGACAACAAATTTTATGGTTGTATTGATTGGCTTTGAAATGGTATTTTGTCGTTTTTACTTCCGTTTCTGTTTCCGATCATTGCGAGATATGAAAATACTATTATTAACTATATAAAAAACACAGTGATCATTTCTGTGGCAAACTTTAAAACATGGCTGGTAGTATTTATTATCTGGTTTGCACCGGCGCTTGCCCTGGCTGCCAGTGCAGTGCTTTGGGCATATACATGGTATTTGTGGCTTCTGGTCATGTTTGCTGTGCAGGCATATGCAACATCCATGATCCTGCAGAAGGTGTTTGATAAGCTGGAAGAGGCACAGACAGAACAGGAAAGGAGTGGAGTGCAATAGATGAATAAGGAAACGTATATTGATGCGTTGGAGCGGAAATTATGGGATCGGCTGGATCCGGATCAGTTGAGAGATATTATATCTTATTATAAAGATTATTTCGCCATGGAAGCTGCAAAGGGGATTTCGGAAGAAGAAACGATACGGAAGCTGGGAGATCCTGCACTGCTTGCAAAGAGCATTCTTGCGGCAGAAGGCAGTAAAGGGGAATCGGCAGAATCGGAGATAGAACAGGGAATACAAAAGCAGGGTCGTGAATTTCGCGGAGGTAAGCTGCTTGTCCTTCTTGTGATCGTAGCAGTTCTGATTGTGCTTTGTGCTATCATTGGGCTGATCTTTTCGGTCGTCAGTGCACTTCTGCCGTTCTTATTTGTTCTGGCATTTGTTTTTCTGATTTTTTCCTTTTTTAAAAACAAACGATAACGTGTGCGTTTTATACAAAGTTAAACAGCCTATCAGGGGTGATAGGCTGTTTAGGGGAGTATAAATAAAAATACTATTTTTACAACAGAGCAATTGGGGATTGCTGTTGTATGATTAGATTATAGGATATTTTAGAAAATTTATCAAGAATTTTTTTGCCCGGGCGACCAATTATGAAAAAAACAAGACCGAATATGCATAAAAATTGATTTTCTCCGAATACTAGTAGTGCAATACAAAATGAAGGAGGAAACAGTTATGGCAAAGAATGAAACAAACGCAAAGAACAGTGCGCAGAATAGCCAGGATGAGCAGTCTAAGAACGGTGCAAAGCAGGCATATAAAAATGCAAATGACACAAAAATCCTGCACTTCCGACTACAAGGATAAACAGTCTAATAAAAAGAGCAGTAATGAAAAGCAGGCCTTGTCCTGCTTTACATAATGTCATGCATCATTTATATTGACAGTCCGAAAAATCATTTTAAGATAAACATATGAAAACATTTGAGTGTATTGCGCCATGCCATTTTGGGCTGGAGGCAGTGTTAAAAAGAGAAATTATAGAATTAGGGTATGAAATAACATCGGTCGAAGATGGTCGTGTCACATTTATCGGTGATGCAGAGGCAGTCTGTCGTGCCAATGTTTTTTTACGTACGGCTGAAAGGATACTGATCAAGGTTGGGCAGTTTCATGCAGAAACCTTTGATGAGCTGTTTGAAGGAACAAAAGCACTTCCGTGGGAAGAGTATCTCCCGCAGAACGCAAAGTTCTGGGTGGCAAAGGCGGCAAGCGTCAAAAGTAAGCTGTTCAGTCCGTCGGATATCCAGTCAATCATGAAGAAAGCCATGGTAGAAAGGATGCGTAAGGTTTACCGGGTCAACTGGTTCCCGGAGGACGGAGATGCTTTTCCGATACGTGTTTTTTTACATAAGGATGAAGTGACAGTTTCTCTGGATACAACCGGGGAATCGTTGCATAAGCGAGGCTACAGAAAACTGACGGCAAAAGCACCGATCGCAGAGAATCTTGCAGCAGCACTGATTATGCTGACACCTTGGAATAAGACAAGAATCTGGTAGATCCCTTTTGCGGAAGCGGTACGATCCCAATTGAGGCGGCTATGATGGCTGCGAATATGGCACCGGGTATGAATCGAAGTTTTTCTGGCAGAAAGCTGGACGCATATTATTTCGAGAAAGGAATGGTATGCATGCATGGATGAGGCGGCAGAACTGGTTGATTTCAGTCAGATGCCTGATATCCGGGCTATGATATTGATGATGAGATGGTGAGAATTGCAAGAGAAAATGCAAAACTTGCCGGGGTGGAGCAGTATATCCACTTCCAGCGCAGAGGGATAGAAGCTCTCAGCCATCCGAAAAAGTATGGATTTATTATTACGAATCCACCCTATGGAGAACGGCTGGAAGATAAAAAATACGATCGCATCCATTTACCGGACACTGGGCGAGCGCTACAGACAGCTGGATTCCTGGTCGCTTTATATGATCACATCTTATGAGGATGCGCAGCAGATGATCGGCAGAAAGGCGGATAAAAACCGTAAGATCTATAATGGAATGTTAAAAACCTATTATTATCAGTTTATGGGGCCGAAGCCGGGGAGCAGATCATGACGGGAAAAAGCAGCAAAAGCCTATGTGGCAGCCTGTCTTCTGGTGTTTGCGGTAAGCCTTTGCCTGCTCGTGTATCAAGGCAGAAAGGGCGTGCAGGCGGAAGAGGCATCAGATCTGTCTGCTGAAACTACAGCAGGACAGGAAAATTACCTGCAATATGATGCGTCATTGGAGGAAAATACGTTGCTGATGCAACTGCCTGAGGGTGTAACGCAGCAGGACATAGAGCTGCAGAGTGACTGCATGGCAGAAAAGGTGACGATCCGTTTGCGGAAAGAAGTCGGTGGAAAACAGCTTGACAGGCGGTATTTTCAGGAACATCCGATCCGGCAGAATATATCTTTGGCAGAAAGTGAAGTAAAAGAAGAGCAGGATGCGGTTCTTTTTACAGTTGTCTTAAATCAGCCGCAGGAGGCTTCTGTGCACCTACAGCGGGAAACTGCGGGAACGGAGGCTGAGATCACATTGCAGTCGCCGGCCTCACTTTATGACAAAATTGTCGTTCTGGATGCCGGGCATGGTGGAAATGATGTGGGGGAGACGGTAGTGGAGCAGGATGTGAGCCTGCAGGAAAAGGATATTACGTTGGCGGCTGTACAAAAGGCGGGAGAACTGCTTTTGGCACAGGGAATCCGGGTTTATTATACGAGAGAAGATGATAGCAGCCGCAGTCCGGAAGAACGGGTTGGCTTCGCCAATGTGCTGCAGGCGGATATGTTGATCAGTGTACATGTGACATCAGCAGAAGATACAACGGTCTACGGAATCCGGACAGAATACAACGCGCAGTATTTTATTCCGGATTTTTCCAGTGCGGATCTGGCATATCTGCTGCTTACCGAAGTTGCAGAATCGACAAATGAAAAAGCACTGGATATTGTACCGGGGCAGGATGACAATGTGGTGATCGGAGAGGCAGTGATTCCGGTCGCACAGCTTGACATAGGTTTTTTGAGCAACCGGCAGGAGAGAAAGCTTCTGCAAAGGAATGTTTATATAGAAAAAGTAGCACAGGGTATCTGTAATGCCGTGCTTTTGGCATATAAGGAGATGGAAAAGTGAAACAGATCGTATTGGCAAGTACAAATCAGGGAAAAAGTCAGAGAAGTTGCCATGATGGTGCAGGATATGGGAATTGAGATCGTTCCTTTGTCGGAAACGGCTTTTCAAGGAGAAATAGAAGAAACCGGAACGACGTTTGAAGAAAATGCTATCATAAAAGGCAATGCAGGTGGCAAAAACACTGGGCATACCGGCGCTTGCGGATGACTCCGGACTGGAGATCGATTATCTGAATAAGGAACCGGGTATTTATTCCGCACGCTATATGGGACATGATACTCCGTATGCGATCAAAAATCAGAAAATTCTGGATAAATTGAGAGATGTACCGGAAGAAAAGCGTACAGCGCGGTTTGTATGTGCCATGGCTCTTGCCTTGCCGGATGGAACGACACGGACGGCGCAGGCAACAATGGAAGGGCGTATCGGTTATGAAATCAAGGGTGAAAACGGATTTGGATATGATCCGATATTTTACTTGCCGGAGTTTGGAAAAAGCTCTGCGGAAATCTCTCCGAGCAGAAAAACAGGATCAGCCATCGCGGGAAAGCACTGCGGATGATGAAAGATAAAATAAAAGAATTGTGTAAGGATGAAGCATGAAGATACTGATTGTAAGTGATACACATCGCCGCAATGAAAATTATTTTCAGGTGATCGAACAACTGGGAAAGCTGGATCTTGTGATACATTGCGGAGATACAGAGGGAAGTGAATATGCGATCAGCGAAGGAGCGGGTTGCGAGACGCTTATTGTCATGGGAAATAATGACTTCTTTTCCAAGCTGCCGCGGGAGATTGAGACGACAATCGGAAAATACAAAGTCTGGATCACACACGGTCATAATTACGTATCCATGAACAATGAGATCATTAAGGAAGAGGCTGTCCGCAGGGGTGTGGATATTGTATTCTATGGGCATTCGCACAGGCCGACTGTAGAAATTGAAAAAGATATTATTGCGGTAAATCCGGGTAGTCTGTCTTATCCGAGGCAGGAGGGAAAACAGACCGTCTTATGTAGTGATGGATATTGACAGAAACGGAGAAGCGCATTTTACGATCTGTTATCTGTAAAATGGTTGAAAAAAACTTTGTAAAAAAACTGCAAAAAAATGTTGACAATGTAAAAACCATATAATATAATATGTCTTGCGTCACGGATAAGAAGTGATAAAAACATATGGGGTGTGGCTCAGCTTGGCTAGAGCGCCTGGTTTGGGACCAGGAGGTCGCAGGTTCGAATCCTGTCACCCCGACTGATTTTTTATGCAAGATTTGCGGGTGTAGTTCAATGGTAGAACACCAGCCTTCCAAGCTGGATACGTGGTTCGATTCCCATCACCCGCTTGGCATTTTTATGACTGTCATTTATTACAGGAACAGAGGTGCCCCATTATGAAAGAAGCACACCGACGTGTGCAGATGTGTGTTCGTAGCTCAGCTGGATAGAGCAACGGCCTTCTAAGCCGTGGGTCGGGGGGTTCGAATCCCTTCGAGGCACGCCATTTGAGAGGGATTTTTTAATTCCGCAAAAGCCTCCTTTGTCGAGTTCGAGTCTATGGTGGGTATAGCGCAGTTGGTTAGCGCGCCAGATTGTGGCTCCTGCATAGTTTTGCATAAAGGCGGTTTTGCCGGTGCTTCCGGCATAATACCACATCGGATAAATGTTGACCTCGTTTCCGAGGATCCAGTTGTCAAGATGGCAGTCCTCCGTGGAATAACGCTCGGCAAGGAAACTGAAGGCTGCTTCTAATGTTTCGCGGGCTTTTTTGCTTTGAGCGTTCATGGCATAGTAACCTGTCTTTGATGTGGCGGATTTTGTGCCATAGAGCAGATAAGAATAGGAACTGCCCGGATAGCGCAGCATAAGCTGACCGGTAACGGTCATGCCATTTTGGTTGGCGGAAGAAATAAAACTGCCGTACGGATCGTTAAAATGATACGTTTTTCCGTTATATCGGTAAGCATAGGAACCGCCTGCTATGACATCATTCAGATTCATATTTAAAAAAGTGTGCTGTATGCCAAGGTCTGTATCAAGTGAGCCCTGCAGTCCTTTTTTGGAGGTTGTCGACGGGAAGGCTGCAGTATATGTAGCTGCGGCTTCCGGGTTCTTCACAAAGGAACTACCGGATATGATAAAGTAGGATTTTCCTTTTTTTACGGCAAGGGCATATTTTCCCTGGATCAGATGATTTCCCTTTTTCATCGATCAGCGGCAGGGAAAATTGTGGTTTTTTCAGTTTTGGGCAGGCTGCGATCTTTTTCTCGTATTTTCCGGTGGATGGATTGACTCTGACCAGATAATAGGAATCATCACTGCTTTTCAGCCGTTTTGGAACCGAAGCACTGACAAAAAGCTGACCGTCCCTGATTTCTGTCTTTTTCAGTTTTCCTGCATTTTTCCGGGCTTTGTATTCTTTGACGCCTTTTGTGATCTTACAGGAAAGGACATTGGAATAAGAAC
>VOFC01001335.1_pt1 | contig 12001 bp, 27 predicted proteins | sample 5384161 | NCBI WGS metagenome assembly VOFC01 (sample SAMN12384722, study PRJNA508395) | human gut metagenome | isolation source: healthy gut B | host: Homo sapiens | reverse complement strand
CCGCTTGATCTTTGGGTATTTTGCTGTGGCAAATGCTATTTACACGTTTGCATTGCATTGTGTTTTTAAGGTATTCATGCTCGATTACTATTCTAAGAGCAATAACAGTGATAAACTCATGATCGTGACAGAAGCGGAATATGCGGAGGAGATCATTAAGAAGATCAAGGAAGCAAAGGCTTGGGACTATGAGGTGACTTCCATTGCCATTATGAACAGTGATATGGTCGGAGAAGAGATTGCGGGTATTCCGGTTGTGGCAAATCAGTACAACCTGTTTGATGTATCCCGCCAGATGCCACTTGATCAGGTGTTCATGTATCTGCCCGGTATTCCGGCGAAGCAGATCCGCTCCTACATCACCGACTTTGAAACCATGGGAGTGACAACCCATTATAATGTAGAAGTAAAGGAACTGGATCTGGAAGGAAAGACTGCGGGAAGATTCGCGGGATTCGCAGTTATGACATTCTCTTTGCAGTATCTTGATTACCGCAGGGTTTTCGTAAAGCGTGCGATCGACATGCTCGGCGGTCTTATGGGCAGCCTGATCACACTTGTGCTGACGCCTTTTGTGGCACTTGCCATTAAATTGAATCCAAAGGGCCGGTCTTTTTTGAACAGACCAGAATCGGTAAAAACGGAAGACGTTTTAAAATCTATAAATTCCGTTCCATGTATATCGATGCGGAAGAACGGAAAAAAAAGAACTGCAGGCGCAAAATGAGATGGGGACAACCTCATGTTCAAAATGGAGCATGATCCCCGGATCACAAAGGTCGGTAAGTTCCTTCGAAAAACAAGCATTGATGAATTTCCACAGTTTTTTAACGTCCTGAAGGGCGATATGAGCCTGGTGGGTACCAGACCACCGACAGAGGACGAATTTGAGCAGTATAATAATTATTACCGCAGGCGAATGAGCATCACTCCCGGACTGACCGGTATGTGGCAGGTCAAGGGTCGTGGTGTAGTCACAGAGTTTGAAGATGTGGTGAAGCTGGATCTGGAGTATATTGATAAGTGGTCACTGTCACTAGATTTTAAGATCATGTTGCAGACAGTGGGGGTTGTACTGTTTGGAAAAGGTGCGAAATAAAATGAGCAGACTCACATGGTGGGTCTGTTTTTTGTTATGGCGACGAGGAAAAAGCATGCATTTGTGTGGTACATTTAACGGACAACAATCAGAGCAAGATTCGGAGAACGCATCTCGTCTCTGGTGGAGAGGAACAGATACCATGCGATAATGAGATAGAATTGCAAATATAGAATAAATGGTGTATGATATCCTTGTTTAAGAATGTCAAAATGGTAGTCAAAGAATAAGGAGATGCATGATGGGGTATAAAAATTATGATGAATTGGAAATTACGGTCAGTATTAAAGATATGATAATGCGTATCTGCTTGAAATGGAGACAGATGCTGGCATGGGGAATTGTATTGGCCGTTTTATTTAATTGTGTAGGCATATTGAAAAGTTATAATGCAGTACAGGCATCAAAAAATAGTAATGTCCTTTACGTGGAAGAACAGATAGATAAGAAAATTGAGAGTGCGCAGAGTAAAACAGAAGACGCAAAGGGAAGTCTGAGTCAACGTGAATGTGAAGAAGTGGAAAGAGCGGTTGATTCTTATGAGAGCTTAAAGGACAAGTACAATAAAGAAATACTTTATAGCAATGAATCTATTTATATGCAACTCGATCCGAGCAATATTCCTGTTGTAACATTAAATTATACGGTGGATAATCATTATCAGGTTGAATATCCGCTGATTGATGCAAGAGACAATATAGGTGCCATTCTGGAATCTTTCTGCAGCGGTATAGAAGTCTGATAAGATCTGCGAACAGATTGCGGAGAGCCTTGGAAAAGATGTACAGGCATCTTATATTAAGGAAATCATAAATACAGATAATAAAGCATGTAATTTTTTCTGTTGAGGCAATGGGACTTTCGGACAAAGACTGCGAGGTAATGGGGAAAATACTGAAAGAAGAAATCCAAAAATATAGACAGCGAGTTAAAGAAGGTATATGGAGACTTTGATCTTACACTGGTGTCTGAGACATATGGAACGAAATCTTCTGCAGATGTTATGAACGATCAGACAACGCAGATGGTTAATATGAATAATATGAAAAAAATGCATTTAATAATTTGTCTAATTATATGTCTGATGACCAAAAGACTTATTATAATGCATTGCTGGATAGCAAGAATCTGGAAGATAACAGGTTGGAGCTGCTGAAAGAAGAAGTAAAAGATGAACAAGATGTGGCAGCACCGAGTGTGAAAATGATTCATAAAAAATATATGGTGTTAGGATTTTTATTAGGAATCTTTTTTGGTAGCACTGTGTGGGGCATGAGATATCTGTTGACAGGAAAATTAAGAACGTCTGCTGATATTTCAGAATGTTTTGGGAGTAACGGTAATAGGAAAAGTCAAGAAAATGAGAAGAAATCCAAAATAGATGCATGGATTAAGAGTATCTTTTATGGAGAAGATGGATTTTCCTATGAAGAACATATCAGAATGGTGTGTGCTGGTGTTAGAATTGCTGCTCAGAAGCATGGATATGAAAAGGTATATATTACGAGCGCAAGCAATAATGATGTGATTAAAAATGCATGTCGGAGATTGGCGATGGATTGAAGGAACAAAAAGTGTGTGTAGAGAGCGGACCATCCATTATATATGATCCGGAGTCTCTGGAAAAGATGGCGTCAAGTGATGCAGTTGTTTTTATTGAAGAAATTGATGGATCCAGATACCAGGATATTAAAACGGAATTGGAAAAAGCGCACATGAACCAAAATGCAATATTGGGATGTGTAGTGCTTGAATAGGCTGTATTTATAAGGAGACAAAAATGAAAGTGTGTTTAGTAGGATCTTCGGGAGGACATTTAACGCATTTATATATGTTAAAACCGTTTTGGGAGAATAAAGAAAGATTTTGGGTTACATTTGACAAGGAAGATGCAAGAAGTGTTTTAAAGGATGAAAAATGTATCCCTGTTATTATCCTACCAATAGAAGCTTAAAGGCATTATTAATCAATACACGAATTGCATGGAAGGTTTTGAGAAAAGAAAAACCGGATGTGATTATCTCCTCGGGAGCAGCGGGTTTGCGGTACCTTTCTTTTATTTGGGAAAAAAGTTGATGGGAAAGAAGCTGATATATATTGAAGTATTTGACAGAATTGATAAGCCAACGGTGACTGGGAAAATGGTTTATCCTATTACAGACAGGTTTATTGTACAGTGGGAAGAAATGAAAAAGTGTATCCAAAGGCAATCAATTTAGGGAGTATATTTTAAAATGATATTTGTGACAGTTGGTACGCATGAACAACAGTTTAACAGACTGATTACATGTGTTGATGAAATGAAAGAAAACGGACTAATAAAAAGAAGAGGTCATGATTCAGACAGGATTTAGTACTTATATTCCAAAAGCATGTCAATGGGTAAAAATGTTATCATACGATGAAATGCAATCCTATATCCGGAAAGCAAGAATTATTATAACGCATGGTGGACCATCCAGTTTTGTAGCACCTCTGCAGATTGGTAAAGTACCGATTGTGGTGCCGAGACAAAAAAGAATTCGGGGAGCATGTGAATAACCATCAATTAGATTTTTGTAAAGCGGTGGAAAAACGCTGGGGAATATAATTGTGGTTGAGGATATCAGCAAATTACAGCAGACAATCAGAGAATACGATACTCTGGTACAGAAAATTAAGGGCAGTTTACAAAGTAATAACGCAGCATTTTGTGAGAAACTCGAAGCAATAATAAATGAAATGGTATAAGGTGGAACTATATGATTATTACGAAAACACCGTTTCGTATGTCTTTTTTGGCGGCGGCACGGACATGGAAGATTTTTTCAGGGAGTATAACGGATCAGTATTATCTACTACATTTGATAAATACTGTTATGTGAACGTGCGCCATTTGCCGCGTTTCTTTGAGTATAGTACAGAACTTTCGTATTCTAAGACAGAACGTGTAACAGAGATAGATGATATACAGCATCCGGCAATACGAAACGCTATGAAGATGCTTGATATGCACGAGATTCGTTTGACATATGAGGCTGATCTGCCGGCCAGATCAGGGCTGGGGACAAGTTCTTCTTTTGCAGTTGGGATGCTTCATGCATTTTATGCATTAAAGGAAAATATGTAGATAAGAAAAAACTGGCTGATGACGCTATTTATCTGGAAAGAGTTCTGTGTGATGAAGCGGGAGGATGGCAGGATCAGATTGCAGCATCATTCGGTGGATTTAACAGAATAAACTTTAATGCAGATGGCTATGAGGTATTACCTGTTATTATTTCGCCTGAACGTAAAAAGACAGCTAAATGAAAATTTGATGATGTTTTTTTACCGGATTTACCAGATTTTCCTCAGAAGTACAAAAGGCGAACGGAGAAACCAAAAAGGACAAGATAAGTCAGCTAAGACAAATGTATGAGCTGGTTGATGAAGCAGAAAGAATTGTAACGGATCAAAATACCAGTCTGGACGAATTTGGACGTTTGTTGGATGTGACATGGAAATTAAAAAGACAGACGGGCAAAGCGGTATCGACCGATCATATTGATATTTTATATAGTAAAGGAATAGAAGCAGGTGCGCTTGGAGGAAAATTATTAGGCGCTGGTGGAGGCGGATTCTTGGTGTTTATGTACAACCAGAAAAGCAGGAAGCTGTTAAAAAGGCAATGAGTGATCTGATGTATATTCCGTTTTCTTTTGAAGATGGTGGAACGAGAGTGATTCATTATACACCTGAAATTTATGTACCGCAGGAATAGATATGGGTGGAGAAAATGATATTGGAAGATAAGTTGAAAAGACATGTGGATGACCTGATAAGCAGATATCCGAAGCTCAAAGAAATAGAGCAGCAGATTATAGATGCATATCTGGTTCTTGAAGAATGTTATTCTCATAATGGTAAGCTTTTGATCGCCGGAAATGGTGGATCTGCTGCAGATGCGGAGCATATTGCAGGAGAGTTAATGAAAAGATTTAAAACCCCGCGACCAATCGATAGTAAATTAGCTGGGAAACTGATAGAAATTGATCCAGTCAGAGGAAAAGAACTTGCGAAGAATCTGGAATGTTCTTTGATGGCAATTCCGTTGGTGGCACATGAGGCGTTGACAACGGCATATATCAATGATGTGGATGGATTGGGCGTTTTTGCACAGCAGTTGTTTGGCTTTGGAAGAGAAGGTGATGTGTTCTTAGGAATTTCTACTTCAGGAAACAGTAAGAACATAATGAGTGCTACTGTGGTTGCCAGGGGCATTGGGAATTAAAGTGATTGGACTGACGGGAAATGATGGTGGTGAACTTGCTTCAGTTGCAGATGTAGCGGTTATAGTGCCGGATAATGAAACCTATAGGATTCAGGAATATCATCTGCCGATTTATCACTGTTGGTGTCTGATGCTGGAAGATAAATTTTTGGTCAGTATAGCAGTGGGAACAGGAGAGTATAATGCTTTTATATATATCGGGAAGTTATCCGGAGAATCCGGAGGGAATAGCAGCAGGAGCCAAGGTATTATTAGATGCCATGGCAGAAGCTGCGGGAAAAGAAAAAATTTGTTTTGTTGACAACAAATACACCTGTTATTACAGAACACATACAGGAATCTTCTTGTAGATTATGAACTTATGGATAACTGGAAAATGTCAGCTGTAAACAAAAAACGTTTTTATCATCTTTTAGACAAATATCCGATTGATGTGATCCATATGGAATATCCGGGAGATCTGTATGGCAAAACGTTTTTAGCAAGTTTTATTCCACTTCTGGTAAAAAATATAATAAAAAGAATCAAAAAAATATATCCTGTAACGTCAGGCTGCATGAGTTTACACGGGCAAGATTTTTACGCAAACTGGCAATTTACCTATTTTATGGTTTGCGGATTCTGTATATGTACCGGCACAGAAAGACAGAGAAGTCACCTCAAAAGCTGGCACATGGAAATGTGAAGGAAACGATAATTGGAACCAATATAGAAGTTGTTTCAGATGAGCTGGTGGATTCGGACAAAAAAGGTTATTTCATATTTTGGCTCAGTATACCCGGGAAAGGGTATAGAGCATATGTTAAGTTTGTGGAAATCAATTCATGATGCAGATATAAAAGATAGATACCGATTCAAAATTATAGGAGATATCGGTACGGAACCAAGCAATCATTTTTCTGATTATCATAAGCAGGTATGGGACTGGATCGACCAGTATGGACTTCGCGATATTGTTGAGGTAACAGGCTATATTTCTGATGAACGCGTATCTGAAGAAATTCAGCACACAGCTATTGCCACATTATTGTATGAAGATGGATTGACTTTAAGAAGAGGCAGTTTTCTGGCATATTTATCTCATGGAATTCCGATCGTTACATCGCAGGGAGATCAGGAAGCCAGAAAAATGTTTCAGGGGCATACAGGCGTATCAATGAATGCTGGAGATGAGGAGTTTTTAAAAGCGGTTGATTTATATGGCAACATGAATTTACAGGAGAGACAACAAATTCATGAAGATAATATAAAACTGTCAGAAAACTTTAACTGGAATAAAATTGCAAAGACGTTTTTAGCAGATTATCACATCAATGTAAAGTAGTAGATAGAGGTAGAGATATGAAAATTCTAGTAACAGGTGCAAATGGGTATTTAGGGACAGGAGTTGTAGATCGGTTAATAGCGGATGGTGTAGAAGTGATTGCAACTGACTTCTGTGGAGACAATGTAAATAAAAAGCAAGATTTATACAGGCAGATTTATTTCAGTTAGATGATCCATACACATATTTTGACAGACCGGATGTTGTATTGCATATGGCATGGAGAGATGGTTTTGTTCATAACTCCAGCAGACATTTTGAGGACTTGCCAAAGCATATCAACTTTATACAGAATATGCTGCAGAGCGGTATAAAGAAGATTGCAGTTATGGGAAGCATGCATGAGATTGGTTTTTTTCGAGGGTTGTATTACGGAGCATACTCCCTGCTGGCCACAGAGTAATTATGGTATTGCAAAAGATGCATTAAGAAATGCAACACAGTTGTATGCAAAAGCAGAATCATGTACAATTTCAGTGGTTACGCGGTTATTATATTGTTGGAAATGTTGCAAGAGGAAGTTCTATATTCTCCAAATTGGCAGCAGCAGCAATGGAGCATAAAAGACATTTCCATTTACAATGGGACAGAATCAGTTTGACTTTATTGATTATGAGCAATTCTGTGAACAGGTGGCAGCAGCGGTTCAGCAGGATGAAATTGATGGAATTATAAATATTTGTTCTGGCAGACCAGAGCGGTTATGCGACCGGGTAGAGAGATTTATTCAGGAAAATGGTTATGATATAAAGCTGGAATACGGTGCATTCCCGGACAGACCATATGATTCAAAGGCGGTTTGGGGATCGAGTGATAAAATCAGCCAGATTATGATCAAATATCACAATAAATAGAGTAGAGGTAAGAGGATATCATTATGGCAGAAGGCAAAATTGGAATTGTTATAGTAAATTATAATGGGGCAAATTATCAAAATGATGCCTTAAGATCTATATATGCGTCATCTTATACAAATTTTGAAGTGATTATTGTGGATAGTGCATCAAAAGATGATTCTGTAGAACTTGCAAGAAAGGAATATCCGCAGATTCATTTCCTTCTGCAGAGTGAAAATGTAGGAGTGGCAAAAGGTAATAATATTGGCATACGTTATGCGATGGATGTGTTGGATGTGGAGTATGTTCTGCTGATCAATAATGATATCGAACTTGACAAAAATACATTACAGCGGCTTATGGAAAAGGCAGATGAAACTACAATTACGGTTCCTAAAATTTACTACTATGAACCGCATGATATGTTATGGTATGCAGGCGGAGAAATGTATTGGAACCGGGGAGAATCCGGCCATATTGGAAACTTTGAAACAGATAAGGGGCAATATGACGAAGAGAAAATTGTAGGCTATTCTCCGACATGTTGTATGTTGCTTCACAGAAATGTGTTTGAAAAATAGGATACATTGACGACACTGTTTTTATGTATTTTGATGATACTGACTTATGTGTTCGATTAAATGAAAACGGATATAAAATACTGTATGTGCCATCTGCTTTTATGTGGCATAAAGTAAGTAGTTCGGGCGGAGGAATGGATTCAAAAGTTTATGTATATTACAATTTCAGAAATAAATTTTATTTTATGAATAAATATAAGGAAAGATTACAGTTCCCTGCAAGAATTTTTTACTTATACAAAAAGCTTCTAGCGAAGTTTATTCTATCACCCGTATACAAGAAAAATGATAAATATATTTATAAGGCATGGGTGGATTATAAACACGGCAGAATGGGAAGATGTGATAATTTATGAGTAAAATAGATAAATTTCTGAATATGAATAAATATGAACGAAAGCTCTCGATATGTAGAAATTTGTATTATATTATTCATCAAAAAAATTTTGTCAGATTGGACATAAATCATATATTTTAAAACCTATTTTTCTGTCAGGAACTAAATATATTTCAATAGGTGATCAATCTGGAATTTGGCATCATGCCCGATTGAAGTGCTGGATAAATGGAATGGAATTTCCTATGATCCTAAATTGGAATTGGAAATCATGTTATGATCGGACAGGATTTTCATGTGGCATTTGCAGATTCTATAAAAATAGAGGACAATGTATTAATCAGTGCAGGTGTTTTTATTACAGATCTGGATCATGTGACTGCTGATAAGACAAAGCCGGTACTGGAACAGGAATTTGTACAAAACCGGTGCAGATTGGAGAGGGGACTTTTATAGGGAAGGACTGTATGATTCTTTCCGGGAGTCAAAATAGGAAAACATTGTGTCATTGGAGCAAATACAGTAGTGACAAAAAGATATTCCAGACTATGCAACAGCGGTAGGAAGTCCTGCCAGAGTTATAAAGACCGCGCAGGAGCGATGAGGATAAGATATTGAAGCTAAAATATATAAACAGCTTGAAAGGGATATGTTGTCTGATCGTTTTTACAGGACATATGATATCATTATTGATGCCATATGTTTATTTTGGAGAAACTTATCCGATGCATACGGCTACAGAAGAGTTCTTGTTTAAGACACCTCTTAATTTGTTCTTTAAATGCGCCGTCGGCTCTTATGTGCTTTTCTGCTTGGACTGTTCAAAATAAATGGCATGTCTTATGCAGGGGCTTGTTGTCTGGTGGTAATAGTAACGATTGCAATTGTTATAGGGGTTTCATGGATTGTTCAAAATAAAATATATAAATATCTATGTAAATTTGTAAATAGGATTGTAGAGAAATTAGAAAAATGAAAAAGATTAGATTTTGTACATTATATCCCAGAGGGTCTGCGGTAGAATTTTATAAGGATGTGGGTCAGATCCCTTATACTCTTGCCAAAATGGGCAAGGCTGAGGCAACAATGATCTGTTGTTATGCAACGAAAGAAGAGGCTGATCTGAAAAAAATGCCCGAATTACACTATGAACAGAAAAAATGTTATGTGGGAATCAGACTCTTACAGGATTATTGTATTTACTGACGCATGCGAGAAAAATTGACTGGCTGAATGTATATCATGGGGAAGGCACTGTTATTATTGGATAAAATTGTACAAGCTGTTGAATCCAAAAGGGAAAGTGTACTTAAAGCTGGATCTGAGCTATGCCGGTTGTGAAATGTACCAAAACAGTGAAAAAGAAACGAAATATATTTGAAAAAACCGCTGCTGTATCGGACATTGTATCTGTAGAGTCTAAGAAAATTAAGAAGCTTTACAGCAGAATTTACAAAACAGAATATCAGAGTTGTACCGAATGGTTATATCAATGAAGCTGAAACGATACCACAGGTGAATAGGGAAAAGCAGTTTATTACGGTAGGTCGTTTGGGAACGCCTGAAAAAGCTACAGATATTTTACTGGAGGCTTTTGCGCAGTCTGCAAATTCGCATGATTGGACATTGAAGCTGGTAGGATCTGTGGCGCAGGATTTTCAAACATGGTTAGAAGATTTCTATAACAGATATCCGGAGATCAAGGAAAGGATCATATTTACCGGTCCTATTTACGAAAGAGAAGCCCTGTATAGGGAGTATCGTAAGGCAAGGGTATTTGTATTACCGTCCCGGTGGGAGGCGTTTCACTGGTGGGACCTGAGGCTTTGCATAATGGATGCAGGATGATTTTGTCGGATACCATACCGCCGATTGAGGAACTGACCGGAAATCTGGCATATGGAGAGGTGGTAAAAGGGCTGATGTGGAATCTTTAAAGGAAGCCCTGATTCGTGAAACCGAAAGAAATACGGCAGAACAAGAAGCAGAAGAGATAGCAACATATGCAAGGGAACATCTGTCATGGTATAGTATCTGTGAAAACCTTTTTAACAGAAATGGAAGTCGAGATATGAAATTATTAATTGGGTTAGTATGTCTTTTTGCTTATCCTGTATTGCATGCATATCATTATTTGTGCTGTATATTGCAGAGCGAAGAAGCGGAAAGATGCAAAAAGACTGGTTCAACAGCAGGATGATTCCAGAAATGCAGATGAAACAATATTGAGGTAATACCAATAAGAGCTTTTTCTGGAAATTGAAACAGTTGTTAAACGGATATATCATGTACAGTGTATCAAGACTGGGGAGAGTTCCGTCTCAAAAGTATCGTATATTTATGTTGAGGCATGTTTATCAGATGCACTATTGAGAAAAAAATGTTGTCATATCTGGAGGTTTTATGATCCGTGCGCCCTGGAATATTTCAATTGGAACTGGAACGGTAATAGGGGATGCCTGTTCCTTGGATGGACGCAATGGAATAGAGATCGGGGAAAATGTGAATATGAGCACGGCTGTATATATATATACAGAGCAGCATGATATAAATGATCCCTGGTTTGAAAGCAGAAATAGTGGGGGAAAAGTAATTGTTGCGGACAGAGCATGGCTAAGTTCCAGAACAACAGTTTTACCAAAGGTAGTTGTTGGAGAAAAGGAGCGGTTCTGGCTTCCGGGGGACTGGCTGTTAAAATCTGGAGCCTTATGGTGTTTATGGAGGAGTACCTGCCAAAAGATAGGAACAGAAATCCGGATTTGAAGTATGAATTTAGTGGGGCATATCTGCCGTTTTATTAGAATAGTACAAAGGGGTAATCATGAAGGATCATAGATTGTGGATGAAAAGAAGAACTTCTGATTTATATTGCAATATTTTTGTATAGTGTAGCATTGTTCTTAAAGAGGGTAAATTTACCGATCAATCAAAATCTTTTTTAAATAAGGCCATGATGCTGAACCTTGATTGCATTGGCAAATATTATTTTTTTGATCGAAAAATGAACCCGAAACAATGGATATTAACAGCAGTTATTGGATTGCTATTATTAGTAGATTCTCTCCCGACAGGAAATCATGAGCTGTTTTATCTGTTTATTATTATCTGGGCTGTAGAAATCTTGAAAAAAAGAGCTTTAATGAAATATATTTTGGTATTGTTCTGATAATGACGCTATTGACTGGATATCTAACTTGCCTCGGTATTGTGAAGAACGATGTTTTTATCTTAAATGAGACGAGAGTCAGATATGGTCTGGGATATAATGTCTGGTCAATTCTCCCATTCCAGTTTTTAGCATTGTGTTTTATGTATTTGTACCTGACGCAAAAAGGGTATATATATGGAAAATAGGTGCTATGATAGTAATGGCGTTTGCAATTGGAGAGGTAACAGATACCTCATCGTCAAGTATGCTTACGGCTTTAGGGCTGCTTTGTTTGTATGCAACGCAATTTGTTCATATCAAAAATGGAATAAATTAAAATGGCTTATGTGGGTTCCGGAGATACTTGCCGGATTTAGTATTATGGCAACATTCCTATATATGCGTGGCAATAGCTTTTTCGTCA
>VOFC01001216.1_pt1 | contig 12001 bp, 22 predicted proteins | sample 5384161 | NCBI WGS metagenome assembly VOFC01 (sample SAMN12384722, study PRJNA508395) | human gut metagenome | isolation source: healthy gut B | host: Homo sapiens | reverse complement strand
GTACATATAAAATTTCATATGAGTACCTACCACCTTGCCGATGAGGATGTAATCTATCCATATGTGGTACATTATCAGTATAAAGTTAAAGGTGAAACCTATAATGGCAAGTCGCAGTGGTTTTGGTTCAATCCATGTATTCCGAAAGGGACACCAATAAAAATTTTAGTAGACCCAAAGAATCCGGCCCGAAGTACAGTTCTCAAACCAGAAAGCTAAAGATGGCTTTCAATCGAGGTAAAACAAAAAGTTTGTCCTTATAGCGTGTTTATTTAAAAGAAGATTGCGATTGTGCTACAAATTTTCAGGAAGTTTATGTGCATCTATACGATTTTGAAAAAATTTAAATTTCGTTATAACAAACGAAATAAATCAGGACAGTTTTCGGGTTCTTTTTATGGCCACAGTTGAGCAACTCTTGCCCGATTACTATGCGCTTCCGGGAAAAACAATCGCCTTGTTGTTCACTTCTTTCAAGACAGGCCTTTTTTGCTTCATTTCCAGAAGGACTTGACAGGCGAACTTATTGAAGGAACGTCTTATGTGTTTGAGTTTGAGACTTTTGAAGTTGAACTTCCCGACGATGAAGAAAATCCAGATATTTCAGATTATATGTATTCAATAAATGTTACCAGTTATAGAGTTGCAGAAGATGATGAACTTGGATTGGAAGGCAAGATGCCATCTGTCGAAATAGTATCGAAGTAAACAGTCAAGCTATTTTATAATGAAACACAAAGATGGCGGTACACATTGGAATAGGATTCAAAAGCCGTATGAAGAACACAGCATCAAAAAAGAAAAACTTGTCTCGGATTTTTGCTGATCGTATTTTTAGGATATGTGGTGTGCTATCTTCTCTCTCAAACAGTGTTTCATGAAAATCGCAAGTCGCAACCGTTTCTGATCCCTACCAAGGCAGTCGCATCACGGATGCGTTGGCGGCTGCGGGAATCAAGTTCTATTGCAAAACTAAAGATGTCAATCGGCGTAATACGTTCGATCAGGCAAGAATTGGAACTCTAGGTATAAAACCAAAGTATATCACAGAGATATTTGTAGACAAAGAAAATGCAGATATGGCACTGCATATTGTACACACGCTAAAGTAAAGTCTGCGATATCATAGTTCTTACAGCGTGATATGTTTCAGTTGACTGGAGAAAAACATGAAAAGAATTTGCATTGGACTTTTGACCGCACTAGGGTGTATTGCTGTAGCTACGGCGTTGATTGTTCGGCCATTTAGCAAAAAATCCATCCAGTCTTATGTACTGCGAAATCAGGATGAGCTGACAAACTATGCGCGGAAAGTGATAGAAGAACATCCAATGGGACCGCTAGAGTGGAATGGATGGAAAGTATATTATTACGCAGATGATATGGTGGAATTTTGTACAGGCTCTTTCGGGCTCATTCCGAGTACTACATATAAGGGCTTTTACTATTGTGAAGATGATGAACCACATGGCTTTCAAGATGTTCCGGTTGAGTTTGTAAAAAGTGGAAATGGATGGTCGTGGGCAGAATCAGAAGGTGATAATACACAATATACTGAACGAACTGCAGCACATTGGTATTGGTATGAAGCAAAATTTTAGAAGTCGGAGAACCTGAAGTTATGTTGTGCAATATGGAGAAATTTAATTATAAGTTTGGGAGTTGTTGATTTGCAACGCAAAATACGTTACAATAAGGCCGAGGTGATAACCATGGAAAAAACGATGACACTCAATCTTCGTGTCAACCCCACCGTTAAGCAGCAAGCCGAGGATGTGTTGAAGCAGCTCGGCATCCCGATGGCAACCGCCATTGATATGTACCTGCGCCAGATCACCCTGACTGGCGGCATTCCTTTCTCTCTATCCCTGCCGAAGGCTCCTGCGGCTCTGAACGCTGACACCATGACCGATGACCAGCTTCATGCAGCCTTGCAGGTGGGCATCAAGGAAATTCAGAACGGCGATACCGTGGATGCTGTAAGCGCATTCGCACAGTTCAGGGAACAGCACAGATGAAGCAGTATGACGTGAAAATTTCTCGTGCATGCCCTCAGTGATATGGAGCAGATTTACAACTACATTGCTGACCGTCTGCTGGAGCCTGACACGGCTATGCGACAGTATGACCGCATTGCAGAAGCGATTCAGTCGCTGAATATCCTGCCGGAACGCTGCGCGCTAGTGGAAAGTGAACCCGAGCGCACCCAAGGGCTGCGGCAGATGCTGGTGGACAACTACTCGGTGTTCTACATCGTGGGCGAGGATGCGGTGTCAGTAGCCCGTGTGCTGTACAGTGCATCCGACCTTGTGCGCCGCTTGCGGAGAATGAAGTGAAAGGGGTGTTCGCATGACCGCCGTGATCTATGCCCGCTATTCCAGCGATAACCAACGCGAAGAATCCATCGAAGGTCAGATTCGTGAATGTACGGCTTATGCCGAAAAGAACGGCATCACGGTAGTTAAGCACTACATTGACCGTGCCCTTTCCGCCAAAACCGATAACCGTCCGGATTTCCAGCAGATGATCAAGGACAGCGAGAAACGGTTGTTTGACATTGTGCTGGTCTGGAAGCTTGACCGTTTTGCCCGAAACCGCTATGATTCGGCCCACTATGAGTATCAGCTGGAACGAAATCATGTCAAGTGGTATCTGCCACGGAGCCTATCTCTGACAGCCCTGCGGGTATCATGGTCAAGAGTATGCTCACCGGCATGGCTGAATACTACTCGGCAGAACTTTCTGAAAAAGGTCGTGCGCGGCATGACCGAGAATGTTCTGAAGGGAAAGTACAACGGCGGCACGATTCCCATTGGCTTCAAGGTGGACGAAGAGAAGTTCTTTCAAATCGACCCTTTGAAAGCTCCCTTTGTAGTGGAAACCTTCCAGCGGTATAACGATGGTGCGACTATGAAGGAACTGATGAACTGGCTGAACGACAGTGGCGTGACCACCAATCGCAACCAGAAGTTCACCTACAACAGTGTTCAGAAGTTGCTGACGAACAAACGTTACATCGGAGAAAACCACTTCAAGGACATCGTAATGCCCGACAGCATCCCGGCCATCGTGGACAAGGACTTGTTTGAGGAAGTGCAGCTGAAAATCAAAAAGAACAGCCGTGCTCCTGCCCGCCACAAGGCCGGATGATTATCTGCTCACCACCAAGCTGTTCTGCGGAATGTGCGGCGCGATGATGTTCGGCGAGTGCGGTACGGGTAGAAACAAGGTCGTTCATCATTATTATAAGTGCGCCACCGCGAAGCGTTTCAAGACCTGCAAGAAAAAAACCGTCCGTCCGTAAAGAGTGGCTGGAAGATTTGGTCATAGCTGAAACCATGAAGCTGATTCAGGACGATGCCGTGATTGATGCCATCGTTGCGGAAGTGATGGAGTTGCAGGATCAGGAAAACACCACGCTCCCTTTGCTGGAAAAGCAGATGCGCGAGGTAGAGAAACATTGTGATAAGTATTCCGTTGATAGAACAATGTAGGAGTGCTGGGTGGTCTGCGTCAGTTTTTTTCAGCCCTCTACATGAAGTTCATTTACTAATCTGTCAATTCAAACGGAAAGAAAAAATTTTTTTGGCTGGTTCTTCCGGAACATAATTATAATTTGTTTTTTTTTGAAGTCAAATAGGCACTCTGTAATTCGCCATATTTTTTTTCGTGAAGTAATAAGAAAGCAGGGAACGGATGTGCCGCTCAATATGCAGCAGATAGTGGAGAAAGAGTTCACGCAGCGATTCATCAAATTCGTAGAGTGATACGATTTCTTCAAAAGTTGTGCCGCCTTTGTAAATCTTCTGTGACGGAATTCGGAAAAGATGCTTGTACCCACTGACAAGAGAGTAGTAGCTAATTTGCCGTAGTTTACAACAGGTTGCGGATTCATCGGTGATCACCAGATGCTTTTCATCTCGTAATTTTATAAGTTGCTGCTCATATGTTAAAAAATGGTTTCGGCATTTTAGTCCCCACACAATTCATGTTCTATGAAAAAAGGGGCACCGCCCAACATCTACGATGACAAATACGTCAAGTGGAGCCTCGCAGACTTGCCCATCCTGCCGCAAAAGTGGCAGTATCTGGTGTCAACGTCCACCAAAAAGCAGTTCGGTATCCTGCAAAAACTGATGCACCGCCCAGATGTGGAGAGCATCGTGAACAGTTGCGATTCCGGACGGGGGAGAGGGAGAACTGATCTTCCGCTTCCTGGTTTGTACCAGCAAGCGGGCTGCAAAAACTCTGCCGGGAACCCCGACTTGGTCGGCATCAATGCCCCCTTTTGGCGCACGAAGTCTGCCGGCAAGGCTGTCCAGCATGGAGGAAAACGCCATCCGGGAACAATGGGCCAGTGAATTTTACGCCTGTACTTTGGTCCCAGCCTCAAACCGTCAACTAGCGTTTGATTCAAGAACAGATGGATGAAATCGAGGAGGCCATCGAAGAAGCGAAAGCACAGGTTGGCGAGCATTTCATCGGTAAAGCAGCTGGAAAAGTTGCGCAAGTCTCTGAAACAGAAACTGGAAAAGGATGCAAGGCGCAGACCGTAAAAGATGATGTGGTTGCGTTTGAACAATTGGGCGTAGACAGGTTGTTTGTGGATGAGAGCCAAGCGTTTAAGAACCTCTACTTGTACACGAAAATCTGGTGATTCCGTTTGCTCTGGATGCAGTTATCACCTTTATCCTTTCCCGTATGAAGGTCGAGGAAGCAAGCGCAAAATTGCGCGCAGCTGCTTAACATTGACATCAACACATTTTACCTTTTCTCCTTTTTTTCGCCGACCCCTGCACGGATAAGTTCTGTGCAGGGGCGGCATCTCTATTGACATTCACTTTCCTCATTCGTCGTATACAGCAAACACAACGGGCGGCTCCGGTAACAGAGCCGCCCGTTGTGCTTTAGACAGCAATTAACAAATTCTTTCTGTTCGGTTTGTGCAGGAGATGTATATCAAAAACTTCCTGAATTTAGTTGTTTGGCAAAAATCGTATAGCTTTTCTTTGATAAACTGCATTTTTTGTGTTATAATCAGAAAAAGATTGCGCATTTTCGTCACAAAGGTTCATTCAATGAGTCTGGAGGCAAGGATGAAAAAAGATTGATCTGCACATACATACATGCTCAACCGTAAGTGACCACCCTTTCAAATTTTCAATGACAGCTTTGCAAATGTACATCTCAACTTATCAGTTGGATGCGATTGCTATAACAAACCACAATGCTTTCGATGCTCAAACTGATCAAGCCAAATTTGATGAAGCACTTCAAAAAAGGGTGCCGATATTTCCGAGCATTTTCTCGCTCCCTTGAAAGCGGTTATCGATGATGTGCGTGGTATTGATATAGAGCAAGATGAAAAAGATGTTGATGCATATTTAACAGCACTGAAAAAAAGCAGCAAATGAGGCTTCTCGACAGGATATCTTCTCAAAAGCATTGCTCTACCAAGAATCACTCTATGTTATTAAAGATCTCTCAACGCTAATTGGTTTAATTGACGCTGTTGATCTTTTGATTAATAATACGGAATATCGTCCTATTATACAGCGTCATCTTGATCTTTCGTCTCTCACTGACCTTTCCATGGAGCTAAAAGCACAATACATCAAAGAAGAATCCTTGAATTCCCAAATGGACTATGTTAACGGAATTGTGACAACGATAAAAAGGAACTTCAGGTACGCTCTACAGCCACATCTATTCCGGACATTGATTTCTACACAGTAATGATGAACAAATGCAAAATTGCTTGTTTCGAGAATGTTGCACAACTTGTAAAGCATCCAAGAATCATCAAACGCCAGCATTTGCACTCTTATCAAACGATTGTTTCTTCCTGTCCATACGCTAGCTCACGTGAACTTCAGAGAGTCAAACGAAGCAAATCGGCTTTTTCCGGGTTATTCGATTTATATAACAAGCCTTACGCTTTCTTAAAAAAGCATGAAAGGAAGAGACGATATTCCGCCGTCTGAATATTATAAATACTTTGCTCATATCCAATACTGCGTGTTGAACCGATATGGTTCACCTGCATCCGGAGGAGAACGTTCTGAATTTAATCTTTTGCAAGAACTCAATGAGGTTTCTTCATCGGATATTCTTATCTTGGATGAACCAGAGTCTTCTTTTGACAATCTCTTCTTAAAAGATGGTGTTGATGCATTACTAAAAGATCTTTCAAAACGAATCCCTGTTGTGATTGCGACACATAACAATACGATTGGCCTTTCTGTGCATCCGGACTATATTATTTATACGTCCAAGGAAATTCTTGATAGCGGAGAGCAGAAATTTCACACTTATGCCGGAAATCCGTCAAGTTCAGAATTGATAGATTTAGAGGGAAATCGCATAAGCAAACGGCGGGTTTTGCTTGATTGTCTTGAGGCAGGCGAGGATGCATATATGGATCGGAGGAATTCTTATGAAATATTTGGAAATTGATCATGGTAGAGTTTTCTTTTCCTTTGATGAATCCGGAAAAGATCGAAAGCCAATCGATCTTATTACAAAAGATGACCTTTTTGAAGCTGATACAGTGTGCTTTAGATGATGGCAAATTTGAAATGGACGCATACAATGATGCTTTGGTGCAAAATGCCGCACATAAGGTAATCTATAAAAATGTTTATCAGAAGCTGGATGATTTACTAAAGCATAGAGTTTCCTTTAATGATGAACGTGCTGGTTTATACCGGACTGCCATTAACGCATATTCCCATGATCATGACGTATCTTTGTAACCCATTCCAACTTATATTATAATAAAGTGTGGGAGACTGTAAATGAATATTTTAATTATTGGTAATGGATTTGATCTGGCCCATAGACTTCCTACATCCTATACGGATTTTCTTAAATTTTTTCATAGTGTTGAGAAAATGCCCATTTTTTGCGGTACCAATAAAGAGTATGAAGAAAGGATTGCTAAAATTCATGCAAATTCCGCAGAAATAAGAGATATCTTAATTAAAATATTTGAATCAAGAATCCCTCATAAAAAGTTCATCTTTCACCGAAGAAGTTTTTAGCAATCCAATTGCACAAGAGATTTATCAAAATTTAAAAGGGAATATTTGGTATTGTTATCTTTACAAACTTTATGAAAACGGCCAAATAAAAGGGGTCAACTGGATAGATTTCGAAAGTGAAATCAGCCACATTGTCGAGATTTTTGATCGCACTGAAGAAAATCTTTATATGGAGGTTGTGCATGACGCTCTTCGCAATACATTTCCGGGTGATGAAAAAAATCGGGATTTTTCTGAGAACTTTAGATAGCGTTGATTTTTTTCAAAACAAAGAACCCGTTTACATACCGCGATTTTTTGGATGATTCCTATCAGCAACTACGTTGCTTTATCTACTGCATGGAACTCTACCTCCGAAATTATGTTGAAGCACTACCTGTGTCACTTTTTTCTCAAGATATAAAAAAATGCCGTTCCGAGTGCTGTTCTTTGTTTCAATTACACACATACATTTTTTAAAAAATATGGTTCATTTTTTTCCAAAAGCAAAAAAATCCACTATATTCATGGTGAGTCGAGGGATTCCGACACATCTGAAACGAGCAATATGGTTCTCGGAATTGATGAATATTATAAAATACCAGAAGACTGTAATGCTCATACAAATTATAACATTTATAAAAAATTCACTCAACGAGTCATAAATGAAACTGGGTTTGAATATAGAGAATGGATACAGACTATGGATATGTTTTCAAGAGTATATAAAAACACAAATGACCCTCTACCTAACAACATATTTGTGTTTGGTCATTCTCTTGATATTACTGACAAAGATATATTAAAGGATTTAATTGATCGCGAGGGGGTGAAAACAACAATATTTTATCATGACAAGCAGCAACAGACTCAGCAAATTGCCAATTTGGTTAAAATGCTTGGTCAAGAACACTTTATCAAAATGATTAACAGTGTACCTCAACAGATTACTTTCGTTCAACAACAAGAATTGATTTTTACTGCATAACACGAGAAGGGCCTGTTGCAAAATAAAACTGCAATAGCAACTTACACAAATAAATAGCGCAAAATCAGAACCCCGGAACTCTTTTTGAGCCGTTTTGACCCTGCAAGGATTCCGGGGTTTGTGCACTATTTTTTGAGAGCCACTTTGTAGTACCCCCTGTTTTTTATTTTGAGATATTCCAGAAACGTCCGGATTACTACGCCCGGACGACCGAATGCCTCCATCAGTGGCTCCTGCGAGATGGTTGCACTTGAACATACTGTCAGCGGATGGTTCTGTCGAGCCATCCGCTCTTTCTCGTTCAAATTGCAATTTTTCCAGTAGTTCAAACGTATCTAAATTAAAGTGGCATATCATCTTTCTTTTCTCACATCCTTGCCGTTTTCAGACAGGAGGTTGCTTTTATGAAAGTATCTGCCGATTATCGTATGCTCGCTCTCGATGCCCTACGTGGGAAATGGAAAACTGCCGTTTTGACAGGAATTGCCGCCAGTGCGCTCGGTGCTACCATTGTAAGCGGCACCAGCAGCGTCACGCCCAATTCCAATCAGAGTAACGGCATCAATTTTGAACTGTTCTCTCAGCCCAACGGCGGTCGTCTGCTTGCAGTTCTGCTTGTTAGCATTGGTCTGTGGGCCATCTTCACACTGATCGTGGGCGGTGCAGTTCGACTGGGATATGCCCGCTTTAATCTGAATCTCGCAGATGGAAAAGACGCTGCCTTCTCAGATTTGTTCTCGCAGAAAGACCGTCTGTGGGATGGCTTCTGCATGAAATTCCTGCAGGGTTTGTACATCGCCCTTTGGTCGCTGCTGTTGGTGATTCCGGGAATCGTAAAAACATACAGCTATGCGATGACACCTTACATCATGGCCGAGCATCCTTCGCTGACTGCAAATGAAGCAATCACGGAATCCCGGCGGATCATGGACGGTAACAAATGGCGGTTGTTCTGTCTGGATTTCAGCTTCATTGGCTGGGAGCTGCTTTTGTGCGCTGCCAATGTATGCTGGCTATTTCCTGTTTCTAAACAATTTCTCCGGTTCGGAAGCAATGGCAATTTCCATTGTACTTCTGCTGGCGATCCCATTGAGCATTGGCTTTTTCTTTGTGCGCCCCTATGAGGAAGCCGCATGGGCCACTTTCTACCGCGATATTACCGCGGTACCTACCGAATCGGATGAATTATATTGATTTTATAGCATCAAAGGACTTGAAACAATGAAACGACGTGCATTTTTAATTGGTACTGCTGCTCTGCTCCTCGGTGGGGCGGCAATCTCTGTCTTCACACAAAAGAAAAAAGCAAGAACCTGTTCTTCAGCAAATTGAGTATAGCAATCTTACCGACACAGACACCCAAACACTCCTGACCGATCTGCTGCATAAAGCAGGTGTATCGGATGCCCGTATTCAAACCTTTATGAACCATGTCCATCGGTTCAATCAGGATATGAAAGCGGATTGGCTTACCTCTGGATTTGAAACAGCAGAACCGCTCGAATTGAAATATGACCCGTATGATATGCAGGATCAGTGGACGGAGAAAGAAAACTCTTTTCCCGGATGGAACTGCCGCATCACGGCTTTCGGGCTGTTCGGTGATTTTGTAACATTTGATGGCGAGATGCCCTCGGCTGCGGGCGCAGACACACTATTCATGGATTATGAAACGCTGGAGGAGAATTCGGCTTCTCTTTGCAGCGACAGTCTGCAAAAGTTCAGTGCATGGTTTGCACCTGTTGATACAACAATACGACCGACATCCAGACCCATCTGAAAAATTTCCAGCAGGAATGGAATCGGCGTGCTCTTTCCTTTAAGGAAAATTCAAAGCTGCGGCTGATTTCTGTTGTCTTTCACGACAGCTTTTCAGAAACGGAGAATACCCTGATGATCGGCCACACAGGAATTCTTCTTCCTGCATCGGACGGGCTGTACTTCGTGGAAAAGGTTGCGTTTCAGGAGCCGTACCGCTTACTCAAGTTCAGAACCCGAACCGAACTGAGCGATTATCTCATGCTGAAATACGATACCGCGTGGGATCAGAACACGGCGCAGCCCTTCATTCTGGAAAACGCTGCGCTTATGGATGGCTGGCGCATACTGGATGATTCTCCCGATACAGATGAAGCCGATTGAGCAGTAAAGCACAAAATTATAGCGCAGATACGACCGACCTTTTGAGCGAAATTCAAGCAGCATCTGCGGTACCACACCACAACTACACCAATTGGGGAACGTTTTTTCGAAGACGGAGCCTTATAAAGCGGTGTGGCGTAGAGCGCCAGTCTGTAAAATGAAACTCGACGAATGCTTTGTAAGAACTACAGAACATTCGTCGGGTTGTTTTTGTGATTTTACAAAAGTTTGGCTGTGATGGATATACAGAGGTCAAATTAAAGAGTAAGCGATTAAAAATAACATCCGGGAAAACTTGTCGTTTTATGCTAGAAAAAAGGAACACATTCCGATATGGTTTGCGTTACTTTGAAATGGTATTCTATTGTCATCATGAAACGAAAGGAACGGATACAATGAAACGTGTCTTCGCATTTTTTGCCTCGACTGTACTGGTGTGCAGCTTACTAATTTTTCCCTGCTTTGCTACTGGGACAGACGGTATTCCTGCAACGACGCGACCTAGTGAAACTAATCTGGAACACTCTGAAACCTCTGCACAGTCTGAGGAACCAGATGAGTCAAGCGTTCAACCACATGATACCTGCCCTGGAAATTCATCCCCTTCCAAAGTAAAAGCTTTCTGCAAATAGCCTTGTAGTTCTTTTCGGAGACCTTAATTGTCACATTATTACGAAGTTGTGCGCTATAACTTGCTATTTTGTCAATGACCGTGGAGCAGGAAGCCCTGCTCTTCGCCGAGCAGAACGGCTTCTCTGCGCCGCTGACGGCAGGCATCAAGCTCCGTGCCAAGGTCGTGGGCGGCGATGCCATCTCCAAGGCGTTTCTCGCAGCCACCAACCGGGTGGGGTTGAGTCTCAATTATGACAGCCAGCAGCTGACCGATTACCGCATCGGCTGCGTTGGTACGGCTTTCCGGCTCTACAAGCAGATGGGCGAACCGCTCTACTGTGAAACGATGCGGCTGATCGTGGCAGCATGGGAGGGCAAACCGGATTCGTTCCGGGCCTCTGTTCTGAAAGGCATGATGCACTTTGTGGAGCTGTACCACGGCGAGTTCAACGAAGAACGGCTGCTCCGTGCGCTGCGCAACATCCACCCGGTCGATATTTATCGCATCGGGCAGGACGACCCCGCAAAGCTGCGCGGATGGAAGAAGTATGTTTTTCCCATTTACACCGCCTACAACGGCAAGTGCAGAAAAGACGCGCTGCCGATGAAATTCTGACATTCACAGGCATTCCTCCCATATACACAGGGGCATCCGCAAACCGCAGATGCCCCTTGTTACATATTAAGACCCTATTATTTAATTATTAAAACACACAGGAAGGGTGATTGAATGGTCGATAAATTTTCTCAGGTCGCATCCAACATCCCTGCGGCTAATGCTGATACCAACAAACAGTATTTGGTAATCAACGGCTATCCCGTTGTTTTCAGCTTCTCCAACGAACCGAACCCGGAAGCATTTGAACGTATCCGGGATATTCTGCTTGCCACAAGCTACACAAAGAAAGCGGGTTGACATCGTGGACGAAAACCTAAGCACTCGTTATACTGAGGATGGCTGTGGTGTTTTGGTCAGACAAAAAGAACCACGACCACCCGTTCTTTGGCAACCGAATAGTACCCATTCTCACTTCTATTATAAAGTGAGGAATCGAAAATGAATGAAATGAACAATCGTGTCTGCTGCCTGTACCGTGTTTCCACCGATAAGCAGGTGGATTTCAACTCGAACCATGAAGCAGACCTTCCCCATGCAGCGCAAGGCGTGTCACAAATTTGCCGAAGCAAAGGGCTGGGTCATCGTCCATGAAGAACAAGAAGAAGGCGTGTCTGGCCA
>VOFC01001205.1_pt1 | contig 12001 bp, 18 predicted proteins | sample 5384161 | NCBI WGS metagenome assembly VOFC01 (sample SAMN12384722, study PRJNA508395) | human gut metagenome | isolation source: healthy gut B | host: Homo sapiens | reverse complement strand
GACAAAAAGCACCTGGGCGCTTACACCCAGAATATTATTCACGAAATGCTGGTAAAAAACAGGGCGCAGTTATAACGCCCTGTTTTTTTCGTCTCACCGCTTTCGGTGACTGGCCGTAGCGGTCTTTAAATTTCAGCAGAAACCCTTTGTAGTTGGTGATTCCGTTTTTGTCCAGGAGGAATGTGATGTTTTCGTCAGTTTCCAGGAGGTCATTATAGAAATGTTCCATGCGGATCTGGTTTACATAAGCAAGGAAGGTCTGTCCAGTGTATTTGCGGAAAAGACGGCAGAAATGTTCGGGGGTAATGGATAAAAGTCCTGCCGCATCTGCCAGGGAAATAGTTTCGCCGTAATGTGCCTGCACATACTCCATGCACAGCTTCATCCGCTCCAGATCCCGCAATGCCCCGTGACTGCCGGAAGCCTCTTCCTCTGTTCGATTCCTTCTGTGTAAAGAAGAAACAGCAGGCGATAAACAGCAGCCAGAACCAGCAGATGATAGCCCTCCTTTTTTTTCCTGGTAAAGTCCGTCTATCTCGTGGAAGATTTCTGCCATCTGAGAATTCAAACACGCTCTGACCATGTTTCTATTTTTCTCACCATCCTCAGACTCTCCCGGTATAAATTCCTGAAATTTCAGCGAATTCCACCTGGGGAAACTCGCTCCAGATGAACAGGCGGGATTTGAAGGAGAAAATACCTGGCATCCTCATGGGTATAAGTGTAATGAATATCATTGGAATTCACCAGAAAGATGTCCCCTTTTTCAGTTCATAGCTCACATCATTAATAGATGCCGTAATCGCCCCGCCTGTCACGTAAACAATTTCCAGGTGTTCGTGCCAGTGAGCCGGCAGAAGCTGATCCCAGGTATTTACAAATGTAAAATGAAGTTTTCCAGGATGATCGTCCAGAACGTTTTCATATTCCGCGTTCATCATTTCACCGTCTTTTCCACAGCGTGTTTAAAAATTTTCTGTTCACTTTGCTAAAGTCAAAATACACCCTCTACTTTCAAATAAACTATACAATATTTCCTGTAAAATATCAAGAAAGAGCCCTACAAAAGAAGCAATAAACCATCTAGCACATACAACTATTTTCCAGTACAATAATCCTACAAAAATACAAAACTGCCAGACAAACGTTTAAAAATTGCATAAAAAATTTTTTATCCCAAGGAGGACACCTCAAAATGAACAAATGGACCCGAGTTAAATTTCAGCCAAACCTTCCATTAAAAGAAAGCGGCCGCGTAACCGCAAGCAAAGAACACATCCAGCTTTCCAAAGAAGCAGCCAAGGAAGGTATGGTTCTTTTAAAAAATGAGAAAAACCTGCTTCCTCTTGCTGAGGGCACACGCATCGCCCTTTTCGGCAAAGGCAGCTTCGACTATGTAAAAGGTGGCGGCGGAAGCGGTGACGTTATGGTTTCCTATGTACACAATCTATATGATGGACTGAAAATGCAGGAAAATGCCGTACAGATTTATGAACCATTATCTGCATTTTACAAGACAGACATCCAGCACCAGTATGAAAAAGGTGCAGTTCCCGGAATGACTGTAGAACCGGAGCTGACAGCAGAGCTTGCTGACGGTGCCAAAGCCTTTGCGGATGTCGCCCTGGTTGTAATCAGCCGTTTTTCCGGCGAAGGCTGGGATCGTTCCAGCGTTGAGTGCAGCAACGAATTCAATCCCTGGGAAACGGAAACCTCTATGCCGAAAAATTTCTGCTGAAGTTTTCCCTGATGGAGATTTCTATCTGACTGCCCGTGAAAAAAGCAATGCTTGCTATGGTAAAGGAGCGCTTCGAAAACATCGCTGTTGTTCTCAATATCGGCGGCGTCATCGATCTTTCCTGGATAAAAACGATGACCAGATTGGTGCTGCTCTTCTTGGATGGCAGGGCGGCATGGAAGGCGGACTTGCCATGGCAGAGCTTCTTACAGGAAAAGACAATCCATCCGGCAAGCTGGTTGATACCTTTCGCAGCATCTGCTGACGATTATCCATCCACCGCAAACTTCCACGAATCCTTTGATTATGTAAACTATACAGAAGACATCTACGTAGGCTACCGCTATTTTGAAACCATTCCAGGCGTACAGGAGAAAGTCGTTTATCCATTTGGCTACGGACTTTCCTATACCACCTTTGCACTGGACACCACCGCAATGCGGGAAACAAAAGACCATATTTTTGCAGAGATTCAGGTAACCAACACAGGTGATATGGCTGGCAAAGAGGTTGTACAGCTTTATTTTGAGGCACCTCAAGGACTTCTGAAAAACCATCCCGCCAGTTGGCCACCTTTGCCAAACCCCGTCTTCTTCAGCCAGGTGAAACGCAGCTGATCCGCCTTTCATTTGCCAAAGCAGACATGGCTTCCTATGATGATCTTGGAAAAATCCAGAAATCTGCATACATTCTGGAAAAGGGTACCTACAAATTCTTTATTGGAACATCGGTGAGAAACACAGAAGAGGGCATCCAGACCATGGAGCTTTCCCCACAATATTATCACCAGACAGCTTACTGCCCACATGGTTCCAAGCAGTCTGAAAGAGCGCATGCTTTCTGATGGAACCTTTGAGGCACTTCCGCAAACCCAATGCAATGACATGAACCAATGTGTATTTGAAAAAATGATTCCCGGAACCGAAGAGGGAATTACCCCCGGCATACGTGGCTGTGCACATGGTGCTCTTTTTGATAACTATGGCAAAAAACAGTTTATTGATGTGGCAGAAGGCAAGCTTTCCCTGGATGATTTTATGGAACAGTTAAGTGATGATGACCTGATTCATCTTCTTGGCGGCCAGCCCAATATGGGCGTTGCAAATACCTTCGGCTTCGGCAATCTTCCGGATTACGGAGTTCCGTCTATTATGACTGCTGACGGGCCTGCCGGACTTCGTATCAGCGGCGACTGCGTCATCAACACAACTGCATGGCCTTGCGCGACCCTTCTTGCATGCACCTGGAATCCTGCACTTGTACAGCAGGTCGGACAGGCTGGTGCAAAAGAAGTGAAAGAAAACAATATCGTCGTATGGCTGACGCCTGCAGTAAATATTCACAGAAATCCTCTGTGCGGAAGAAATTTCGAGTACTATTCCGAGGATCCGCTTATTGCCGGAAAAATGGGCGCAGCAATGGTAAAGGGTATCCAGTCCCAGCATATCGGTGCTTCTGTAAAGCATTTTGCAGCGAATAACAAAGAGACAAACAGAAAGCACTGCGATTCCCGTGTTTCGAAAGAGCTCTCCGCGAAATCTACCTGAAAGGCTTCGAAATCATAGTAAAAGAATCACAGCCATGGACCATTATGTCCTCTTATAATGCCATAAACGGACATCGCGCCTCCGAGAACCATGAGCTTCTGGAAGACATCCTAAGAGGCGAATGGGGCTTTGAAGGTATGGTTACCACAGACTGGTGGACCAGGGGAGAGCACTATAAAGGAAATCAAAGCCGGAAACGATGTAAAATGGGAACCGGATTTCCGGAACGTGTAAAAAAGCTATGGAAATGGGACAGCTTGGACGTGCTGAGCTAAAGCACTGCGCAAGACGTGTTTTGGAGCTGATTCTGAAAATTGACTGATAAATGTACCAAAAACCTTTTTAATTTACGATCCAAATAGCAGCCATTATTCCCACAACCGTAGCAAGAAGTGCTCCCGGAAGAGTGAAACGGGTTTTCTTCACCTTTGTCATACCGAAATAAACGCTCATACAATAAAATACACTTTCCGTTGCGCTTAGGATAATGGCTGCCATAAAGCCGGTGGTTGACTCTGTTCCATATTCCTTAAAAATGTCCAGAAGCAGGCTTGCCGCTGCACTGGATGAGAAAAAGACGGACCAGTGCCAGAGGGACAATATCTCCGGGAATTCCAAGAGGACTGAGGATTTTCCCAAGAAGATCTCCCATATATTTCAAAAGGCCAGAGGCGCGAAGAACTCCAACTGCAGTCATAAGTCCGATTAAGGTTGGGCAGATTGATGCAATTGTTTTCAAGCCCTCCCGGGCGCCATCAAGGAAGTCCTGGTAAACATCCCTTCCGGACAAAAGACCAAAGCCAATGATTCCAAATAAAAGAAAAGGGTATCATAAGATCGGACAGATATAACATGAATTTCATCTGGAACCTCCTGTTTCAGGTAAAACTGATACTATAATTCATTCTGAATAAGATCAAAAAAATCTGTTCAGAAATACTTTATAAGGTATGCCAGACATTGAAATAAATGATTATCCAGGAAAGATACTCTTCAAGATTTTTTGCATTGATCCCGCCCCTTGATTCATCTGATGTATTTATCGGATATTCTATTGGTCAAAATGCAATACTGAAATTTTGTCTAAATTTCTATATCTGTTTTTGTACATTTTAGCATTTTGACATTGAACCGGTTCCTGTGTTGCAGATGCCATTGCAGCTCATGAGCCCCTCAGGGCACAGGATGCCATGTATCTGCATCTGGTTTACAACCGTAAGAGAATTCAGATGATTAAAAAAGGAGACCTTCTATGACACTGCAGCAAATAAGATATTTTATCAGCGTAGCTGAGTCCGGCTCTATCAGTGAAGCAGCCAAGCGTTTGTTTACAGCTCAATCAAGCATTTCCAGCGCTATTAAGGAAATAGAAAACACATATGACATTACTGCATTTATAAGAGAAAGCACAGGCGTACGTCTTACCAGAAGCGGCGAAGAGCTTTTAATTGAGTTTAAGGGAATTCTAAGCCGTCTTGACTACCTGGATGAGAAATATAACGGTTCCAAAAACGACCTTTAGGTCTGTCCGTTTCTGCCCAGCATCACATTTGCGGCATGGCCTCTTTTATTTCTGTCATCAATAAATTAAATGAAAGCTATGGTTCCTATCACTGTGGTTTTTATGAATGCCGTACCTCAGAAGTACTGGATCGCGTAGAACGGGGACTGGACGATTTGGGAATTATTTTTTTCACAGAGCATAGCAAAGGACAGATGATTCAGGAATTAAGAAATCGTGGTATTATTTTTAATCACATTGTTTATCAGACAGCTCATGCTTACATATGCCAAAACCATCCACTTGCCAATAGCCAAGAAATTAATATTGAAGAAATGATACAATATCCTTTTTATTTCTTATGATCGTTCACCTGACACGAACCCTGCTTATACTGATCTTATCATTCCAAATTATCAGGTAAAAAAAAATAATCCATGTTTCTGACCGGGCAGCTTCCTATTCTGCTATGCGTTATTGCCATGGATTTGCTATTGGAAGTGGTTACAGATCTTTTGATAGTAATTACAGCGACATTATTTCTCTGCCTGTCAAAACGGAGTTCGCCTTGAGATAGGATGGATTTTGCGTCAAAAGCATACACTTTCTGATACCGCCAGCCGTTTTGTGGAGCTTTTAATGCAGAATGAAGCTGTTTTTATATAGATAAAGATCCGACGATTTTCTTATAAAAAAATAATGCAGTGAGAAAACACCTTTCTTGATATAGTGAAAAAAGTGATGGCTTCCCATCGCTTTTTTGTATGTTCGCAGAAACCAGCTCTCATGTTATACTTACAACGTAAATTACTACGCACCTGCGCAGAAAAAAAAAAGGAAGGAGTTTCTTATATGGAAAAACTAAAGATTGTCATCAAAAAGTACTGGAAAATTTACCTTGCCGCTCTGGTCATTTCCGCAGTCTGTGATCTGATCGGAACTGTTAAGCTTAACATTGGCGTTGGTACACTTACTCTGTTTCCGATGGTGTTTGCCGTCATATTCGGAGGGCTTTTAGGGCCGGATATTTTTAAAGTATTCAAAACTGAGGAATGTAAAATAGGCGGAAGTCTGGTCCTTGTGGTTTTGGCACCTTTTATGGCAAAAATGGGCATTTCTTCCGGTGCAAATCTTGCAAAACTGGTTTCAGTGGGTCCTGCATTACTTCTTCAGGAATTCGGAAACCTTGGAACGATTCTTTTATCTATGCCGCTCGCATTATTGCTTGGTTTAAAGAAGGAATCTATTGGTGCATGTTACTCAATTAACCGTGATTCAAACCTTGGATTAACTACAGATATTTTTGGACCGGACGCTCCGGAAACAAAAGGAACCTTTGCAGTTTATATCGTAGGTTCTGTAATCGGAACAGTATTTATCAGCATTCTTGCAAGCGTTGTAGCTTCCTGGAATATTTTCGATCCTATTGCTCTTGGTATGGCCAGTGGAGTAGGAAGTGGATCCATGATGACTGCTGCTGCCGGAACATTAGGTGAAATATACCCACAGCAGGCAGAAAATATTATGATTATGGGTGGTGCCAGTGATATGCTGACCGGTATTACCGGAATTTACATGGGTACTTTCGTAGGCCTTCCTCTTGCAAAAAAATTATACGCAATTTTAGAGCCTAAGATTGGACGCAAAAATAATCAGGAGGTTAAATAAATGGTCAGAAAATACTTCGTACAGCAGCTTGGACTGCTTCTCATGGTGTCTGTGATTATAATACTTACAAATGTAATTGGTTACAAAATGCCTGTAAAAGATTCCATTATTGGAGTTCTTTTTACTGAGTGCTATTTCTCTTATCGGTCTTACTATAAGTAAATTTATGAGCCGATTTGTTAAGCTTCCTTCTATGATGTATGTATCCCTTCTCGGGCTGCTTCTTGCATGTCCTGTTTCTCCGGTAAAAGATATCGTAGTTGGAACTACAACTCCTGTTGCAGTTTTTAGCTCCGGCTACAGCACTTGGTGCATTTGCCGGTATTTCTCTGGGAAAAGATTTAAAGGATTTTGCAAAAATGGGATGGAAGCTGGTATTGATCACTTTATTTGTAATTACCGGAACCTTTATATTCTCCGCTCTTGTTGCAGACGTTGTTTTGAAAATGACAGGAGCCATTTAACAATCATATGAGATGAAATGAGGTAAATTATGGAAAACTATGATATTTTAATCAAAAATTGTCAGGTTCTGAATCCTGATATGAGCGTTTCATCCACCTGTTCAGTAGGAATTAAAGACACTTGGATTAAAAAATCGGTTCAGCAGATGAATTCGTTGATAGTGTTGCCACAGAAACACTTGATGGAAAAGGTAAGCTTGTTATGCCAGGTTTAATAGACGGTCATACACATACCTGTCAGCAGCTGTTAAGAGGTCGTGTTGCTGATGAATATCCTATGGTTTGGACTCGTTTCCTGGTTCCATTTGAAAGCAATCTTCTCCCGGAGGATTCCTACGTCAGCGGACAGCTGGCCTGCCTGGAAATGATCAAAAACGGCACTACTGCTTTTGCTGATTCCGGCGGTGTACATATGGAGCGTGTAGCTGATGCAGTTATAGAATCCGGCATGAGAGCCGCAATAGCGAAATCCACAATGGATATGGGCAATGCTATTACAGGCGCAATGAAGGAAACTGCATCTGAAGCTATAGACCATACAAAAAAGAGCTGTATAAGAACTATCAGGGAGCCGGCGATGGCCGTGTGGATATCTGGTTTGCTATTCGTCAGGTAATGACCTGCTCCAGAGATCTCATCACCATGGTAGGTGAATGTGCCAAAGAACTTCATACAGGCATCCATGCACATTTATGTGAGCATAAAGATGAAGTTAGCTTTTGCCTGCAAAATTATCAAAAACGTCCTGCTGAATTTTTAGATGAAATGGGAATTTTGGGTCCAAATCTTCTGACCGCGCATAATGTTATGCTGTCAGACCATGATATTGCATTGATGGCAGAACGAGGAGTAAAAATGATCCATTGTCCAAGAGCCAACCTGGCAAATCATGGCTTCCCGAAAGCTCCTCAGATTCTGGAAGCTGGTGCAAGTGTAGGTTTGGGCTGTGATGGAGCAGCTCCTTCCAACCTGGATATTTTCGATGAGATGAAGGTTCTGCGTTATTCTATGCTGGCTTATTGGGGACTTCCTTCTTTTAATCCGGTAGTTATGACCTGCCCGACTCTTTTGAAAATGGCTTCTCAGGGAGGAGCAAATGCTATCGGACATGGTGATATTCTGGGATCTGTAAAAGAAGGAAAGAAAGCTGATCTGATTCTTTTTTAAATATTGATCAGCCGCATATTACACCAACTCAGAATCTTGTAAATACTATTGTAGATGCAGCAAATGGACACGATGTAATCGATTCCATCATCAATGGAAAGCTTGTCATGAAAAATCGTGAGGTACTTACATTAGATGAAGAGCGAATTCGCTTTGAAGCTACACAGCATATGAATGAAATCATAAAGAGAGCTTATTAAAACCAGGCTCTTTTTCATCTGTACTAAATTACTTCAATCCAGTAGTCACCTTGCAATTTGTAACCTTCATGCTTCCCTCAGAAGCAAACAGAGATAAGCTTTCTCCTGGTTTCTTGTATGCTCGTGCATTCAAAGCCACACCATCTACATAAATGGTAGCAATTGTGTCATCCACAATCATACGGATATTGTATTTCTTTCCCGGAATCAGATCAATTGGTCTTTCCAGTCCAATGTTCTGATTTGCAGGCCATGGCCAGTTCGGTTTCTTTTCGAATACATAACGGTTCTCTGTAACATTAAATACAAACTGATAAGATTCTGCTTTGTCCTCATCCTCATAAAATCTCACGCCAAATGTTCTTGTACCCTCAGAGAACTCCACATCTGCTTCAAATTTGAAAATGTCACCGGTATTTCTTCCAACAACTACTTCTGAGCTCTTGGTTGGTGTGTCGATAACGAAATCATCCTTCTTTTCCTCTTTGTCAAAAAGCATTCCATACAGTTTCCGGAATTCTTACACCAAGAGTGCCATCCTCTTTCTGGTATACCTCATGTGCCATAAAGGTTCCTGCCCAGATAAAGTTTTCATCGTCATCGTCTTTGTCTTTTGTTGCAACCCAACCAAACAGGATTCTCTGTCCGTTCAGTTCAAAGGTACGTCCTGCATAATAAGCTCTGCCGTCAAATGCATCATCCTTTGGTGCGATCCATGGACCGTTCAAACTCTTGCTCATGCGGTAAACCATTTTGCTTCTGTCACTGTATTCTGTTACAATGTGATACCACCAGTCACCAATTTTAAACAGGTCTGGCATTTCATGCATGGTATAAAGGTCCGGTGCCCAGAAATCGCCTTCAAACTTCCAGTTTTTCAGATCCTTGGAAGTAAATTTGACAGTTCTACCGGTCTGTCTTGTTTTCGGTCCCTGCAGTCTTGCTCCAAGAATCAGTAAGTACTGATCATTTTCTTCATCACGGATCACCCACGGATCTCTCCAGTCATCTGGATCATAACCTTCCTGTGGGGTAAAGGTAAGAGCATCCTGAGTTTTGTGCCAGGTAACCAGATCATCACTATATGCATGCATCAGTACCTGAGACGGTTTTCCAAGTGCCGGATAATCACGGTTGTAGCCGGTATAGAAAATATGATACTGTCCCTCTGCTTCAAAAACACTTCCTGCATAAATAAACTGATCCTGCTCCTCGTCGGTTCCTCTTGGAATTGCCACACCACAGTCTTCGTAGTGAACAAAATCAGAGGTTGTTGCCAGATCCCATCCAAATGGTTCTCCAAATGGTCCCGGTTTTCTGGTATCTCTCTGATGATATAAATAGAATTTATCTCCATGTCCAAATGGCATACAATCGCCGAACCAGGTTTCGGGAAACTGATAGTATAATTTCTGCATAATATATTCTCCTTTTCTTTACAGGCGTTCATATATCGCCATTTTTGTTTAATTTTTACTCATCCCTTCACAGCGCCTGCTGTCATACCTGCCAGCATCTTCTTGCTGCTGAAGAAGTAGAAAATAAATACCGGGAGTACTGTAACTGTAATCGCAGCAAAGGTTGCGCCCCCAGTCTGTCAGTCCCATGCTTCCCACAAAGTCATTCAGACCCAGTGTAATTGTTTTCATATCTGTGGATCTGGTAAATGTATAAGCATTAATATACTCATTCCAGCAGAATACTGCCTGCATGGTTGCTACTGTGATAATAGAGTTCAGTGACATCGGAACCACCATTTTGAAAAAGCAGCCCATCGGAGAGCATCCGTCAATAATAGCAGCTTCCAGCATTTCTTCAGGGAAGAATTTGCTGAATGAATAAAACAGCTGAATGGAATAAGACAGTGAAAAAGCAATCTGTGGCAAAATAATTGCCGGATATGTATTGATCAATCCCATTTTGTTAAAAATACTAAACAGTGGAATTAAGGCAACCTGCATAGGGAAGCATTAATCCGAGCAGGAAATAGTTCAGGATTATTTTTCTGCCTTTGAATTTGATTTTGCTTAATGCAAATCCAGCCATCAATGCAAATAAAAAGCAGAGGAATCAATACACCGATCAAAACAATGATACTGTTTTTAAAATAAGTCAGCATATGGCTCTTTGTAAAAACATTAATAAAGTTTGTTAATATCCACTTAGATGGAAGCGCATATGCCGGAAGCTTTCTGAAGTCATCTAATGACTTAAAGCTGGAGGTAAATACATAGAAGAAGGGATACACCTGCATAATAACCAGGAATAACGCAATGACCCATTTAATAATGCTGGGAATGGAAACTTTTTTCTTTTTCATTCGTCATCCCCTCTCCTGTAAATTTTACGGAATAACATTCCAACTACCATACAGATGATTACGATCATGATCGCTACAGAACTTCCGTAACCATATTTCATACTGCTGAACGCCTGTTTGTACATATAGGTTGTCATAAGCTCTGATGCATTTCCAGGTCCGCCATGTGTCAGCAGGTATGAGAACTCAAAAGATCTCAGGGAACCATTCAGTACCAGCAGACAGTTTGCAATGATAACCGGTTTAATATAAGGGATTCTTACATAAAGATATTCCTGCCATACTGCTGCTCCGTCAATCAATGCTGCCTCACCCAGTTCATCCGGTACTCCGATCAGTGCTGCATAGAAAATAACCATATACAGTCCCAGATATTTATAAGCCTCTACAAACGCTGTTACGTACAGTGAAATCTGCGGATTTGATATCCACTCCATGAACTTGAATGAAGGGTTTTATGAAGGATAAAAAATCTGATTCACGATTTCAATCGGTGTTACAGAAAACAGCTTTGTAAAATCTGACAGATTGCAACAGATGAAATTACTACCGGAATGTAGTACAAGGTCTGTAAAGCAACTCTGCCTCTTTTTGATTCTGGAAAGAAGGACTGCAAACAGTAAGCCTCCAAATACCTGAATTGCCACATTGATAATCGTATAAACAATTGTATGCCATACTGTAGAGCGGAACACGGTATCTTGTGTTAAAAGCTCCACATAATTCTTGAATCCTACAAATATTTTTCTCGCCTACACCGCTCCAGTCAAAAAAGTTGTAATAACCTGCCCATACAATGGACACAATAACAAATGCAGTATAGATAAGGAATGCAGGAAAAAGAAACATAAAAATTACTGATTTCTTTTCCAAATGCTTTCTGCATAAGACTCTCTCCTTTCTTTTTTAAAAGAGACTGACAAATTTTCCGCCAGTCTCATTCCTGCATGCTTAAAATTCTTTATTTAATAAAAGAATCACAGGTTTCAATAAATTCGTCTGGTGTGGTGATTCCCTGTGCCAGCTTCTGCTGTTCATCAACAATTTTAGTCATTACATCTGAATCCAGTTTGTCATCCCAGGAAGTCCATGCTGTTTCTGCATCTTCAAACATTGGCTGTGTATCATAGTAAAGCTGTGGGAGTCCTTCTGGAAGAGAATCCTCGTTAAATGGAGAGAATACATGTGCCTGATTGTAGCAAGCATCGGAGAAGTTCTCGCACATATAATCAAAGAATTCCTGCATTGTATCATCATATGTTGCCTTATTAAATCCTTCCGCAAAACCTGCATGAACCGGTATGTTAGTAGACATATTGTCCATTCCTTCTGTATCCGGCACAGGGAAGAATCCAAGTTCACCATTGTCATACATCTCTTCTGCCAGGCTGATCTG
>VOFC01001173.1_pt1 | contig 12001 bp, 20 predicted proteins | sample 5384161 | NCBI WGS metagenome assembly VOFC01 (sample SAMN12384722, study PRJNA508395) | human gut metagenome | isolation source: healthy gut B | host: Homo sapiens | reverse complement strand
GGATTGAAAAGGCAGCTAAGCATTTTGGTCAAACTTGAAAACTGTAATGGTTTTTGGGGATGAACAAATGATAGGGAAATGCTTGAAAAAAGCTCGTAAGGGTGTATGTATGAAAAATGGCTCACAGGGATGTTAAAGAATGCAGTGCCCTAAGTTGTCAGTTGAATCCGGATATTCAAGATTTCTATGCATTTGATCAAAAGAATGACGTGAAGTTGATTGGCTATGAGCATATGGGAAAAATTAGTTTCCCTTTAGCACAATAGGAGAATTTTTATGAAATTAACATTGATTGCGGCGATTGGTAAAAATCGTGAATTAGGAAAAAAAACAATGATATGATTTGGCATTTGCCTCAGGATTTTGAAGTTTTTCGTAAGCAGACTTCGGGACATACAATTGTGATGGGAAGAAAAACATTTGAAAGTCTTCCAGGTATGTTACCAAACGTCATCATGTCGTGATTTCGCGTTCGTGTTCAGATTTGGGTGAATGTCGAAAATGTGTTCGAGTGTTGAAGAATTTTTGAAGCGATATAAAGATGTAGATGAGGAAATCTATTGTATTGGTGGAGGCATGATTTATAGTGAGATGTTAGCTTATGCAGATAAGCTTAGTGTTAACTGAGATTGATGAGCAAGCGGATCTTTGAGGTTTTATTTTCCTGAATTTGACAAGTCTTTGTATACAAAAACAATATTATCTGATATCGAAGAGAATGGAATTCACTATCAACATGTTGCATATACTTTAAAATAACCATTTGCAGAGAATTTTTGTGATTCTCTGCTTTTTTTGTTTGGCAGATTAATTGTCAAATAAAAACTAGTTAGATACTATACAATCTTTTGAAAGGAGAATCAACATGAGTGATACTTATTATGTTAAAAACATTAGGAGGTTGAAAATCACAAACGATAATGTAACCGTTAATATTGTCGAATTATTTGGAAAGCGACTAGTGAATTTATTACAGGTCTTATTGTTTCACAGTGAAAAACCAGTTCAAAAGATGAACTGATTGATATTCCTCGGCCAGAAAGTAAAAAATCCATCTAGTGCATTAAAGTTCTAGATTTTTTAGATTGTGTCTTTGAATTGAATGAAATTGAATTCTTTAAAGACAAATAGGTTATTATAACGACATGAAAAAGGGTATATTTTAAATCAGAATTTAGATTGTAATATTGATTTTGTTGAATTGAAAAGGCGTATAACCAAATCAACGATGGTTCGGAACTTTTAGACGAAAAAGAGTTCAAGACGGCTAGAAAGATTTTCAGATCCAAGGTCGTTTCTATGCTTCACCAAGCCAATTGCACTGGATTTTTACAGAAACAAGAGATCTTTTGAAAATGTATGTGAAAACGATGATGCGCGTATCTTGTTACTTATATACGAAAAAACGCTATGATGAGATGATGCTTATGAATTATCAGGGTCGCTTTTATTTAAATCATTTAATGAAGGTTTACATTACTATTATATGAAAGGCTTAGTGGCTACACGTAATTATCGTGAAGCGTTGAAGTATTATGATGAATTGAATGATATTTTCTTATCTGAACTAGGTACGGGTTTATCGAAACGTTTTTAAACAATTGTACGATATCATTATTGCCGATCATGCCAAAGAAGAAAGTAAAGATATGGAAACAATCATGCGTGAGCTTTCAAGCCATGATCAACAAAAACCAAGGCTTCTTCTGTTCGTATGAAATTTTCAAGTATTTCTATGAATTGTTGTTAAAAATGTCTGTCGTAATGAACAAAATTATTATTTGATTATGTTACAGTTTTCAGATGGTACTTTGGATTATGAAAAAGATTGGTTTAGATTTTGATCGTGTGAAGCGATTGGTAGGTTCTTGTTTAAGAAGCAATGACTTGTTTACTCGTACAAGTGAAACGCAAATCAACGCTTCTAGTGGATTGTCAAAACGAAGAGAATGCGCACTTGATTATTCAGCCGTATTTCAAATAAGTTCTATAGTGTTTGATGTCGCCTTGTTTAATAGATCGTATGATTAAGACAAGAAGTTGTCATATTATTACGATTGAGGATCTAATTGAATTCTTGCATTCGCAAAAAGTCAATTGTATCCCAACGAGAGGTATATCATGATACAACAAGTGATTTAAATGCATTAAAATCGGCATTGCGTGTGAGGCACCTGAAGTTATTTTATTGGTCGAAATACGCAATGAAGAAACAGTTTTCTCTCTGACGCTTTCACATGGTAAAGCAACATTTAATTCTATCTACGTTACATACTGTAGAATTTTGTAAATGGTGATCAATTATTATTGATATGTTTCAAATCTATTCAAGATCCAGTGCGTTCATAATTATCAATGATTTTAGAGGCTTCATTAGTGAGCAATTAATCCCAGGAAAAAGATGGAGGAATTGATTCACATGTTTTAAATTATCTTTGGTCAATCCTGCGATTCGTTCACCAGATTCGTGAGAATACGATTCATCAGATTTAGAATACAATGATTTCGAATCGACAGAACGGTATGGTTATGATGGATGATACGATCTATGACTTGTATCAACAAGGTAAAATAACAAAGATATTGCGATTCAGTATAGTCTGCATCCGGATCGTATGAAAACGAGAGTGCAATAAAGAATGAAAAGTTACATTTCGCTCTTTTTTTCTTTCAATAATATTACATAAAGGTATATAATTTGACTATTGTTGTAAAGCAGGGAGGATTTGTATTGTGCGCCAGTTCGGTGCAGTTGATTTAGTTAGGTGAAACTCTAACCTGGTAACTCTTGAAGCAAAGAGACCAATATCTAGTCATGGGCATTGTATCGTGAGTACAGTGTTAAGTGTAGGAAGGAAAACTTAGAGCCCTAAAGCGAAAGCCTGAAGCAATCTAGCGTCGTTGGAGACTCAACATAGTGGTGGGTGATGCTCTCATATAAGCCAAGCCAATATGGGTTGAATCGTTATGCCAATTCAATCGGACACCACCGGCGTTGTAAAGCAGGGCGAGAAGTCAAGGTATCAACTGCATACCTGGGAGGTCTTGCAGTTTTCCGATAAACACGGTACTGTTGTAACAAGTGCTAACACCACAAGAGCAACAGGAAGAACTTTAAGAAGTCCGATGAGGTCATATTGTAGCTATGGGGTGTATGAAAGTACATGGAGCGAAGGACCGAAACACAGTTACGTTTCTTGAAGGAAACATGTTGAAAACACTGGAGGTTGAAAAAGACATGGGAACAAAACGACAAGATATAAGAACATTGTCAAAAAAAGACATCCTAAACTGGAAACGTTAATGTATCAGTAGACAAAGGAGTCTTTAATAAGACAACATCGTCTACAAAAAAGAAAGATAAAGCTCAGGAATAGACATGGTAACCAAGGAAGTGTATCAAGAAAATTTAAATGAAAATATAGATGACTTGATGCATAGACTAAAAGAGTTTTAGTTACAAGCCACAACCCGTAAGACGAGTTGAAATCGACAAGAAATGGCAAGAAAAAAGACCTTTAGGAATACCAGTCTATGAAGATAGGCTCTTTCAAGGAGCCATGGCAGATATACTTAGTGATGTATATGAACCTAGATTTTTAGACTGTTCATATGGATTCAGACCAAAACGAAGCACTCATGATGCGATTAAAGTTATTGATAATACAATAATGCACAAAGAAAGTGAATTGCGTACTGGTTGTGACATTAAAGGATTCTTCGATAATGTGAATCATGAGTGGCTCATGAAATTTCTTCGAAATGATATCGCAGACCCGAACTACCTGAGATATATAGCGAGAATGCTCAAATCAGGAGTCATGATAGAAGGAAAATATGAGGATACAAGTGTAGGAACACCACAAGGCGGACTGATTAGTCCAATCCTTGCCAATGTGTACTTACATTATGTATTGGATTTATGGTTTGAAAAGTTGCATCAAGAAATAGTTATATGGAGAAGCATACCTGGTACGCTTTGCCGATGATTTCTTGATTATGTTTCAATATGAAAGAGATGCACAAAGAGTATATGAAGCCGTTATTAAAAGAATGGAACTTTTGGATTGGAACTATCCAAAGAAAAGACACGAAAATACTTCCGTTTGGAAGATACAGTGGTTCAAAGAGAAACATTTGATTTTCTAGGCTTTACACATTTCAACAGTAAGACAAGAAAAAAGGCTACTATTCTGTAGGACATAAGATCGTAAACTTAAAGTAATGGGTCAAAGAAAATAGAAACACTCAATTTGACGAATTCATGAAGGCATTGAACAAGAAACTTACTGGTAGTTTTAACTACTACAGTTTAAGTGGAATGATTCGAGAGGTAAGAAACCTTTGGCAACATTCACTATATGTAACGTTCAAATGGTTAAACCGAAGGAGTCAAAGAAGAAGTTTTAAATTGGAAAGGTTCTATGAAATATGGAATGATAGAATCATACACCCATATATCCATGTGGATATTTGGAGTAGTGACAAAGTCATATATAACAAGAATGTTTAAAAGTAACAGTGGGGGAGTCTGTATGCGGAAAACTGCACGTACGGTTCTTGGAGGAGTTTATCTCCAACTGTTTCTATTATTTAAGAAGGAGTAAATTTACTTATGCGTAGTTATCAAGTGGATATGTGTAATGGTCCAATTTTTAAAAAGTTGATTATTTTTCATTACCATTAATTTTGTCGGGCTGCCTGCAATTGTTGTTTAATGCACCGATATTATTGTGGTAGGTCGATTTACGGGAAATCAAGCGTTGGCGAGCAGTTGGTTCAACAAGTGCATTAATCAATTTATTGGTGAATATGTTTATTGGTATTAGTGTTGGTGCAAATGTTGTATTGGGTAAATTTATTGGGGCTCGAGATGAGGTAAATACATCTAAAGGTCTTACATACAGACTATTTTTATTGCCATCTTTGGTGGATTATTAATGGTGTTTGTGGGTTTCTTTTTTGCGAAACCCTTGCTAGAGTTAATGGCTACACCAGAAGATGTAATTGATTTGTCATCTTTATATATGCGTATTTATTTTGCAGGTATGCCATTTTTTATGGTTTATAACTTCGGGGGCTGCCATACTTAGATCGATAGGTGATACAAAGAGACCACTCTATTTTTTGTTGATTTCTGGAATTGTTAACGTTCTATTTAATCTGTGTTTCGTAATTGTATTCGAAATGGGTGTTGTTGCTGGTGTTGCTTTAGCTACGATTATTTCGGAAGGAATTAGTTCTGCTTTAATTCTATTATGTTTAAAGCATATGGATGGACCTTTACATTTTGAGTTAAAGGATATGCGTTTCCATAAGGAATTAGCTTTACAAATGCTTTGGAAGTAGGACTCCCAAAGAGGGCTTCAAGGCATTATCTTTAGTATTTCAAACGTATTGATTCAATCAAGTATTAACTCTTTTTGGCTCTTTAGTTATGGCTGGAAATACCGCCGCAAGCAATATTGAAGGCTTTGTATATACGTCTATGAATGCAGTTTATCAAACTTCTTTGTCGTTTACTTCGCAAAATTTTGGAGCAAAAAAAATACAATCGAATTGATAAGATTTTATTAGAATGTTTAGTAATTGTTAGTATCGTAGGTCTTGTACTCGGGCAAGGTGCTTATTTCTTTGGCCAACAGTTACTATCTATTTATTCTAGTGATGAGCGTGTCATCCAATTTGGAATTAATCGATTGGTCGTTATTAGTACAATGTATTGTTTATGTGGAATCATGGATACTTTAGTTGGAAGTCTTAGAGGAATCGGATATTCTATTTTACCAATGCCGTATCTTTAACGGGTGTCTGTTTGATTCGTGTTATATGGATATTTACTGTATTTAAGGCAGTGCATACAACCTTCTCATTGTATATTTCTTATCCAATTACGTGGGTTATAACACTTGTGGCGCATGGTATTTGTTTCATGGTTGTGCGTAAGAAAATTCGCAGAGTGGCATAATGAAAAAGGTATTGTTTTTTAGGGGATTCCAATACTTGGGGCTATGATCCAAGAGGATATTTTCAAAGGTATGATTTAACATACATTGATTATTTAAATAATCTTGTGCCTGGATGGATATTTTTTGAGGATGCGATCAATGGTCGTTTATTGCGAGATGTAAAAAGAGGATACATTCAATTTAGATTCGATTGATTTATTTTGTGTTATGTTGGGGTCTAATGATTTGATTCATTATTATGATGTTGATCAAATCCTTTCTTTTATGCATGAGTTAATTGATTCAATGGACAAAAGAAAGTCGTTGATTCTTTTGTCCGCCAATTTTACAATTTGATGAATTTAGAGATGAAAGTATGAAACTGAATGAGGCGTATAAGGTAATGGGGGTTCCTTGTTTAGATTGTAATCCTTTAGATATGAGTTTTGATGGTGTGCATTTATCTGAAAAAGGACATAAGGAATTGGGTGTAAAGATAGTCGAGTATGTGAAAAGACTTTAGTCAAGTCTTGTTAGAAAAAATAAATGTTCAATTAAGATTTTAATTCTAATAGAATTAAGATGATACCACCTAAGTATTCAAAGATATTTTTCAAATAAGCTACCAAGTTTTTTTTCCAAATAATACACAAACAAATGAAAGAATAAATGTAGTGATGCCAATGGTAGTTATAGCTAAAAACAGATTGACTTTTAAAAGGCAAAACTTACACCAACGGCTAAAGCGTCAATACTTGTGGCGATAGCTAAAAGAAGAATATTTTTAAATGGGATGGAGTGAATTTTTGCTTCATCTTCTTTTTTCTTCTTTACCTTCGTGAATCATGTTGATACCTATCAAGCTCAACAAAATAAAGGCAATCCAGTGATCGATGGATTGAATGTATTCGGCAAAAATGACTTCCGGTAAAATAGCCAATAGTCTGGCATAAGTGCTTGAAAAAAGCCAAACGTTAGGGCTAGGATAAAGGCATATTTTTTTACTTGATCTTTATCCAGGCTCATACCTTTTGCCAAAGATACGCGCTTGCATCCATAGCTAAACCAATACCAATAAATAAAATAGTAATAAAATCCATATTCCCTCCTAAAGTAAAAAGACTTATACGAAAAAAAATGATGTCTTTTTTCGCATAAGTCTTGTTTGTAACGATAAGCCAGATCGATTGATCAGTGTGTTGACTTAAATGCTTACATAAGTAAGATAACTACTTCCTTATGGATGTGATTATATTACCAAAATCAAAATTTCTTTACAATGTAAAATAGTTATTGATATCTAACTGAAATGGATTATAATGAGGCAAAAGGAAGCTAACTATATAAAATTCAAGTATTTTTTATGAAAAAGTTTGAAAATACAAAATAACTAGATTTTTTAGTTAGTTTTAAATTGATCTTTGAAAATGTGAATATTGGATTAAATTTAGGCATGACGAAAAAGAACTTTTAAAATATGATTTTTTAAAAGTTCAGATGCTTTAGATGCATATGTCTTATCTTAATAATGCAGGATCAAAATGATTGTCCTGTTTCTAGTAAATGATAAATGACTCTAAGCGCCTTTCTAATGCAGTGACCTTGAGCACAACGGTGTCCTTTACCTTGAGATGTCTTCAATCGATAGTATTTCTAAATACAGGATTATTGTTAATTACAGGCAGTATGACTTGATACAAAGTCTTTTCTAAGATATTTAGATCCTTTCTTAGTTATGGCAGTGTGTGTGGGCGTTGTATTGACTCGATTCATAGTGATAGGGGGCTACTCCTGCAAATTTAATGATCCGAGAAGGCTTGGAATAATTGCCAATATCTCCTAATTGGCTAAAATAGAAGTACCAGAGAAATGAGAAATCCCTGGAATGCTTAGGATAGGAGAGTTGTTTTTGATCGAGAACTCTTCTATTTTTTTTTCTATCTATTTCGCCGATTTGCTCTTTAATAAGCATGATTTGGCTTACCAAGTGTTTGATCTGTATAGTTTCAACTTCAGAAGAGATTCCAATAGAATTTTAGCACATTCTTTTAACTTTTTTCGACAGTCAATGAAATGCGGCCGCCTCTACCTTTGATTTCAAAACATTTACGAATTGTACGAATATCTGTAGAAGCGATAGCTTCAAAGACTGCCAAAACGTTTAAGAAGATTCATGTAAACAACACCATATTTAGAACCGAATAAGGTATTGAATTCAGGAAAAACAAGATCAATCGATTTCTGTAGTCGATTACAGTATATATTGAGTTCTTCCTTTAGATTATGGTGATGACGAGTCAATTGTCTTTGTTCATATAAATCAAAACGGTCAACTTTAGTAATACGATACTGTTTCTTGCGCTCAGGAGTATCGAGGACATCACAAATGGTGATTGTATCCAGTTTGTCATTCTTAGTAATGCCACCTTCCATCTTGCGTGTGAGATCAGTGGTTTTAGGGTTGATCAAGGCAACCGTATATCCGTTGCTAAGAAGAAATTTAAGAAGAAACAACATGGTAATGCCCAGTGTCTTCCATACCTAATAGAATTGATTTTTTTAGAATATGGTTTAAGAGAGTTGATCAGAAAGTCAAATCCTTCTTTTTGTTAGAAAAAGAAGAAGGTGTAACATTGAATTCACCAGTTTCTTTGTCCATAACACAGAAATGGTGACTGTTCTTTCCAACATCGATACCAACTAATTTCATAAATAAACATCCTTTCTTGATTAAAATTTGTGAAAATGGTTATCCACAACACTTAGACCACAAAACCTGGTTCAAAATACGAATTCAAAGACTCATCTAACTAATCACTGTTTTGGAATAAGGTGTGGTAAGAACCTCCCTAAAAGTAGTCAAGCTACAGGGTATAAATATACAAATCCACATTCACATATTCAATTTTACAAATTAACAAAACCGTCTTCAACTACGGTTATTAAAGGTTGAAAGAAAGGAGATGTATGTTGTAAATGACCGACTAGATGGGTCAATTACAATATACCAGGTATATATGACACATTTTTATATTATTAGACATGGAGAAACGGTATTTAATCGTAAAGGCCGTATTCAAGGATGGTGTGATTCACCGTTGACGGATTTGGGTGTTTCTCAGGCAAAACAATTGGGTAAAGAATTGAAGAATGTTCCATTTAATGTATGTTTTTTTTTCAACGAGTGAAAGAGCTATAGATACGGCAAACTCTATTTTAGAGGGTAGAAATGTAAAGATTATTCCTTCTAAAAGTTTAAAGGAGCAGAGTTTTGGTGATTTTGAAATTTGAAAAAATCAGTGGATATATTTAAAGATGGAGTACGTTTTCCAGATGGTTATCGTTTTTGTGGTGGTGAAAATCATAGTGATGTTATAGAAAGAGTAACGAAGGAATTAAAAAAATCGCATCCGAATATCCGAATGCGAATGTTTTTAGTAGTTTGTCATGGTTCTGCCATCAAACATATTGTGAACGTATTGTGTCCCGGTTTTGTGGATGAAAAACCGAATACAGCAGCTTTTAGTGCCAAATTGTTCGGTGACGAGAATGGATTGTGATACAGAATTAAAACTTATTGAAAAGCCTCATCTTTTTCACGGTCAACAAACATTAAAATAAAGGCGAGTATTAATAGTGAAACGCTTATCCAGATAGCTTTTGCTTTGAAAAAATCCGAATACAAAAGTTTCCTAGAATAGCACCGATTATAAATGTTAAAATAATTAAGTAGTAGAGAAGTCCACTTTGTAGATGTTGGACTTTTTTGTGCATAAATAATTACACATTTCGTGTGTCCCTGTTCTTAAATTTCCAATACACATCGTTGTTGCGTAACCTTTACCATGTATTTTACGAAAGGCTTGTACTTGTAAGCCACACGCAAAGAAGTTAAAGAATTTGCGAGAAAAGGTTTGTTCGAATGAAATATACCCAATGCCAAATAATATAATGATTTCAATCAAGAGAGTAACTTGTCGCCAGTGTACTTTTTTGAATTTTTTGAAAATGTACAAATTCCGCTAAAAAATACCTAGACCAAAAAAGCAAGTACAGGACATAAATAATGTAGAGCATCTTTGGAATTGTCCACTTGCTAAATTGACACCAAAGAGGAGCATATTTCCAGTTTGGGCATTTGCGAAGACTTGTCCTCTTTTGCTAAATAGAATAGGCATCCATAAATCCACCGGATAATGCCAAAAGAATACCGAGTTCAATGGATTCAGATGTTTGTTTTGCTCGTTTCATAGAATAATCACAACCTTTTACTTTTAAGATAATAATGCAAAATGATAAAAATAAAAGCCGAAATCGGCTTTTATGTTATTAAACAGTACCTTGTGCTTTCATTGCTTTTGCAACTTTTAAGAATCCAGCAATGTTAGCTCCAACTACATATTCTTTTTCATGACCATATTCTGAAGCGGTATCACGGCAAGTTTCGAAATATTTATAATGTTTTCAAGCTTTTGATCAACTAACTTCTCTTTGTCAAGATAAGTGTTGAGCATTTTGTGACATTTCAAGATCTGAACAAGCAACACCTCCGGCATTGCTTGCTTTACCTGGAGCATAGAATACACCGTTTTTCATAAGATAGTGGATAGCTTCTGGTGTTGTTGGCATGTTAGCCCCTTCGCATGCCGACGAAAACTTTATTAGCTACTAATGCTTTTTGCATCTTCTAAATCAAGTTCGTTCTGAGTGGCGCATGGAAATTGCGATATCGCATGCAACAGTCCATGGACGAGGCATTTGGTGTGTATGTTGCACCTGGTCTTTTTCAACATATTCTTTAATGCGTCCACGACGAATTTCTTTGATGTCTTTAACTAAATCTAAATCAATTCCCTCTGGATCGTAAATGAATCCGTTTGAATCGGACATAGTTACAACCTTTGCTCCAAGTTGCGTTGCTTTTTTCACAAGCATAGATAGCTACGTTACCACTTCCGGAAATCGTGACTGTTTTTCCTTCAAAGCTAGTTCCGTTATCTTTTAATAAAGCTTGTGTAAAAGTAACATAAACCATATCCAGTAGCTTCGGTACGAATCAAAGATCCACCGAATGTTAATCCTTTACCTGTCAATACGCCGTCATTCATTTTTTCAAACGTTTATATTGTCAAATAAATATCTGACTTCACGGCCCCCAACACCAATGTCTCCAGTAGGAACATCTGTGTTTGGTCGATGTGACGGTATAATTCGCTCATGAAGCTTTGGCAGAAACGCATAACTTCGCGATCACTTTTCCTTTGATCGAAATCAGATCCACCTTTCCACCTCCCATAGAAGTGCAGTCAATGTTTTGAATTTGTTCAAATCCTAAGAATTTGATGATACTAATGTTTACAGATGGGTGGAATCAAACCTCCTTTATATGGTCCCTCGATGGTCAGTTGAATTCAACACGGTAAATTACGGTTTACTTGAGTTTTGCCATTGTCATCAACCCAAGGGACACGGAAATGATTTGTCTTTTCAGGTTCTACAAATTTTCTTTAATACATCATCGTTCACTCCTTCCGGATGTACATCTGCGATAATATTCAACGATTGAATACTTCTTTTCAACGGCTTGAAGAAAATTCCTTGTCATTGGATTTCGTTTTTTTACTGTTTCTGCAGCAATTGCTCTAGGTCTTTCATTTTAAGTCCTCCCTTATTAATACGTGATGATTATAACATAAAATTGAAAATGTTTCATAAAAATATGAAAAATTTGTAGCAACAAAACAAGTATACAATGATAGTAAAATTGGTCATAGCGAGATCATATATTGTATGTTATTATAGAACTCGGTGATGAGAATGAGAGAAAATTATATCGTTTTATGCAAGGTAGATATGGTATGGATAAATTAAATCAGTCTTCATATTTTTATGTAGAACTTATTTTATTAGTATTAAGTTTATTTTTTTAGAAGAAATATTGTCGCAACATATTGTTCTCATATTAGTATTATTATTTATTTAGCACGTATTATCGAAAAACTATGTGGCCAGATCAATTGAAAATCAAAAGTTTATTCGATTCAGGCCAAAAT
>VOFC01001170.1_pt1 | contig 12001 bp, 17 predicted proteins | sample 5384161 | NCBI WGS metagenome assembly VOFC01 (sample SAMN12384722, study PRJNA508395) | human gut metagenome | isolation source: healthy gut B | host: Homo sapiens | reverse complement strand
ATTTTCTGCAAATTATTAAAATGGAAAACACAGGGGTTGAAAACATAGTAAACCTGTGGTATATTAGTGGTAAGGTGCCGGCAGGGAGTAAAGCCGACACAGAAAGAAAGGATAGGGCGCACCCGAACCGAAAAAACAGAGGTGCGCCGGATAGATTATGAATTTCAACCAAAAAGGAAGATATGCGCTTCGACTGATGATCGATCTTGCACAGCACGATGCCGGCGGCTATATACCGCTTCGCGATATTTCAGACGACAGGAGATTTCGGCAAAAATATCTGGAGCAGATCGTCGTACAGCTTTCTGCGTGCGGGCTTTGTGACCTCGACGCGCGGCGCACAGGGCGGCTATCAGCTGGCGCGTCACCCGTCCGAGTATACGGTGGGCGATATTCTGCGCATCACGGAAGGCTCTCTCGCTCCGGTTGCCTGTCTGGAGCATGAACCGATCGACTGCGCGCGAGCAAATGAGTGTATCACGCTCGATTTCACTGGCGCGGACTGTACGATGTGATCAACCAATATGTCGACTCGGTAACACTCGAGGAACTGGTCAGCAACGAAAAAATACGTTGAATTTCTCGATTTGAAAATCACCCCGGAGGCTTCGGCTTCCGGGGATTTTTTTTGACAAACCGATATGGATGTACTATCATCTAAATGGTTGATACTACAACTATAACAGAAAGGAGCGCTAACGGTGGATCAGAGCCGCAGACAGATCACAAAAATCGCCCGGGAGGTGACCAAGTTTACCGTCAGGGAGATGAAGGCGGAGGATCGGGACGGCCGAGTTCGATTTTATCCATCTCGTGCGTCATCACCCCGGCATCACGCAGACGCAGATACGCGATGCACTCAAAATCGACAAAGGCGCAGCAGCGCGGCGCGCAGCAAGTCTGGAAGCAAAGGGATACCTTGTGCGCCGGGAAAATCCGAACGATCACCGCAGTCAGCTGCTGTACGCAACGGAAAAGGCCGAAGGCCTGCGAAATTCCAAGGCGGCCATTGAGCAGACGTTTTTATGAGTGGCTGCTCGATGAACTGTCTGAAAGCGAACGTGACAGTTTCTGCCGCGTTCTGAACGATCTGTATCTGCGCTCGAAAAAGGAGGCGCGCGCAGGCTTTCCGGAGGTCAGCGCACGGCTGGAGACGGGGGCGGGGGAGGATGAATGACCGCCGCGATCCGCAGAGGATCACCTGGTATTTCGCGCAGGAAAAGAGCACGCTTGCGGTCGTTACAGTTTCCGGCCTGCTGTATAATGCAGGTCTGCTGGCAGGGCCGCTGTTCGAGGGCCGGCTCGTCGGCACGCTGCTCGATGTGCTGAACGGAACGCAGACAGCGGAATGCATGGCGCTGCTCGCGCTCGCGTATCTTGCGACCATTGCAGCCGTGCAGGGCGTGCGCTGCATCAAGCGACTGTATGTCCGCCGGTTCGCAAATGACATCAACCGGCGCATGAAGCATATGCTCTATGCAGATCTTGTGCACCGCTCGAAAAAAGAACTGGACAGGGAAGGAAGCGGCGCGGTGCTGACCAAGGCGATTTCAGGTGTCGATGCCTGGGCGGAGAGCATGCGTAAATTGACGTCGGAGATATTCGATACGGGCGTTGTGCTCGTGTGCTACATCGGTCTGCTGCTCTGGTATGATGTGAAAATCGCATTGCTGAGTCTGCTGTTCCCGCCGCTTGCATATTTTGCCGCAGAGCGTATGAAAACCATCGTACAGCGCACCAATGCGGCGTTTCGTTCGAGCGCAGAGCGGCTGAATGCGGCGACGCTCGACCGCGCAACAGGCGCATTGACATATCGTATCTTCGGCTGCGACGAGCAGCGGAACACGGATTATGATGTACATCTTGCAGATTATGAGAGGTGTGCGGTGAGGGCCAATATGGGTGTCCGCGCTGCCGCCGCTGTATAATGCGCTTTCCATGACAGGCGTTCTGTTTATCCTGTATCTCGGCGGCGCCCGCGTTGCAAAGCGGTGCGTGGGACATTGCGGCGTTCACGACATTTATTGCCTGCTTCGCGAAGCTGTCTGTCAAGTCCTCCAAGGCGGCAAAGCTGTTCAACGCCGTGCAACAGGCGCAGGTGTCATGGGGACGCATCAAAGACTTTCTCAGCACACCGCCGGAGGAACAGGATCTGCCGCAAAAAGTACCATGCTGCGTGAAAGCGACCGGTCTCTCTGTACCGGGTGTGCTGGAAAACGCGAATTTCGAGATCAGACCGGGACAGATAATCGGAATAACGGGACCGGTAGCGTGTGGGAAAAGCATGCTCGGAAAGGCGTTTTTTGCGCGAAAATCCGTATGAGGATCTATCCGGTTTTGACGGTCGAGAGCTTGCGTCCCTCGATGAAACAGAACGATGCGCATATATCGGCTATCTGGGGGCACGACACAGAGCTTCTGAGCGATACGGTCGAAAACAATATCCTGCTCGGCGGCACCGGAGATGTGAAGGCACTGCTGCGGGCTGTACGGCTCGAACGGGAAGTGACGCCGGAAACACGCATCGGCGCAGGCGGCGTGCGCCTGTCCGGAGGACAGCAGCAGAAGGCTCGCGCTCGCGCGGCAGCTCGCAAAATCTGAAGCCGCTGCTGATTCTGGATGATCCGTTTTCTGCGCTCGATCGAAAGACCGAACGTGAGGTGTTTGATGAGCTTAAGAAAACAGCGAAAGACTCCGCAGTTTTGCTGATTTCGCATCGTTTATATGTATTTCCGGAGCTTGATGGTGTGCTGTGGATGCAGAACGGTGCCGTGCGCACCTCGACACACGCGGAACTGATGGCCAGCTGTCCGGAGTATGCCGAGCTCTATAAGCTGCAGCAGGGAGGACAGGAAAGTGCATAAAAACGTCAGTACGGTTCGGATTATCCTCTCCTCCGCGCTAAAAACGCAGTTTTAAGCATCGGAACGATCGCTGCGGTCGCCGGCGCCATCGTGACGGCGCTCATCCCGCCGCTTGTGCTCGAACGCATCGTAAACACGCTCGCGGAAGGAAAATGCCAGGAATTATGCTCGTTTCAGCATATTTCGGCATTATTTTAATGGCAGGACTTGCTGAGTCAGCAAGAGAAAGTCTTCTCTCCGTATTTGGACAGCGTATCACGCGTAGTCTGCGTCACGAGCTCGGCGGAAAACTGTCTCGACTGGATACGGGATGTTTTGTGCAGCAGACACCCGGCGAAATCGTATCACGGTTTGTTGGTGATGTCGACACCGTGGAAAATCTGTTTACCGGCGGCATCATTGGCATGACAGCAGATCTCGGTAAGATTATCAGCATATTAGTGGTCGTTTTTATAAAAGCGCCCGGTCTCGCATGGATGATTATTGCACTTATACCGGCGCTGTACATTTTCACGAGGGTGATTCAGAAGCGAATGCTTCGTGCGCAGATGGACAGCCGGGCTGCGGCTGCGAGCGTTTCCGGCTTCCTGCCCGAAACACTGCACTGCATCCGCACAGTGCATCTTCTTGGTCGCGAAGGATTTATGCGGAAACGTTATGATGAAGCAATCGAGGAGGGCTATCAGGCAACAGAACGTACAAATTTTTATGATTCGGTGTACTCTCCGGTCATTCTGATCGTGAGTGCTGCGGTAACTGCGCTGGTTTTTGTTCTTTCAGCATCAGGAAATCCATCGCTTCGTCATCTGTTCGGCATGTCCGCCGGTACAGCAGTCGCTGTGATCTCATATATTTCGCAGGTATTTACGCCACTTGAAAGCATCGGCATGGAAATACAGACCGTGCAGTCAGCTGTCGCAGGCGTGCATCGAATCGACGATTTTCTGGCTCTTTCAGAAAGAAAGACCGGTAGCGCTGCTGCTGAAAAATCAGATTTGTTGCATTTCTGTGAATGAGGTAGATTTCGCTTATACTGCGGATACGCCGGTCCTGGAGAATATTTCGCTGAATATAAGAGAGGGCGAGCACGTTACGCTGACAGGACGAACCGGGGCAGGAAAATCAACGCTGTTCAAGCTGCTGATGGGGCTGTACCGCCCGCAGAAGGGCAGCGTGCGCATTATGGGACGCGAGGCGTCGGATATTCCGGATTCAGAGAAACGGCATCTGTTTGGCTGCGTGGAGCAGCATTTTTACGCGCCTCCCGGTACAATCGAGGAACAGATTACGCTGTTTGACCCGGAAATTACGTATGATGATGCGGTGAAGGCGGCAAAGCTTACGGGCCTGCACGCGGCAATCATGGCACTGCCTGAAAATTATAAAACGATGTTTTCGGAGGCTCACTTTTCCCAGGGACAGCGGCAGCTGATAGCAATCGCCCGCGCGGTAGCAGCTGATCCGAAAATACTGCTTCTTGATGAAATCACCGCGGATCTTGATGCGGAAACCGAACACTGCGTTCTTGCAGCGCTGCGTTCCGCCGCAGGAGGACGCACTGTTGTTTCGATTTCGCACCGGCTGTATGAGGAAAAGGGCAGCAGACGAGTCGAGATTGGCTGAGATGTAAAGACGGCTGAGGATAAAAACTCAGCCGTCTTGTTGTGATTTGTATCAGTAATTGATTTCGAGACCGGTCTCGCACGCACCGGTGAGCGATTTTGCGGCGCTGTCTTCCGTAACTTCATAGGTGTTTTCTGTGCCGATGAGGCCAATGCCTTCGAGCGCGATTTTCGGCTCGACTGCAAACGTCATGCCGGGTACGACCGGATCGTTAAAGCCCTTGGCAGAACCGGCGCCTCGTCCATCGTCAGACCGATGGAATGGCCGAAAATTTGCAGGAATTCATAAAGCCGTCGCGGAATGCCGGGTCAACAGCGGCGAGAATCTTTTCGTAAATCTCAGTCGGAACCGCACCCGGACGCAGCAGCTCAGCGGTCATCTTCTCGAGTGCAATGCACTGCTCGTGTGCGGCGCGGATCAGATCCGCCTTCGGATTTTTCGTCAAGGTCGCCGAAATAGAACGTGATGCTCTTGTCGGTGTGATACCCGCGCCAGCCGCACGGAATGTCGAGCAGCACGGTATCGCCGCCGCGAAGCAGGCGCTCGGTCGAACCGATGGACTTCATGGCGATGCAGGTGCCGACCGTGCCGGAGGGGCTGTCGAGCGCCGTTGGCATCAGGCTGTTCTCACTGTAGCTTGCAAGGCCGAGCATCCTCGGCCGCCGGCTGATTGAAACGGGAGATACCCATCGCGCCGTGGTCGAGCATGGAGGTGCAGATCTCAGAACACAGACGAGCCTCGCTCAGGCCGGGGCGCAGGAGAGCCGGTGCAACGGTTTCGAGAACCTTTGCGTGGATTTTGCCGGCGTGCCTCATGCATTCCAGCTCGTAGGCGCTCTTGACGGCGCGCAGACCGCCCAGAATACTGTCGATGGAGGCAGGAGCGAAAGGAAGATACTTCTGGAGCATGGCGAGCTTTTTGCAGCGTCATCGTCCGCGTCGCGACGTAAACCGTTTCGGGGATATGAGGAAAGGCGGATGCAATGCCGCGGAAGCTGCCGAGCGGACGGATGTCGGCGAAGCTGGAGTCGCGCACGGCGCATTCATATAGGAATGGCGCACGAAAAGGGCCGCCTCATCGGGCGTGATGACGAGCGCGCCCTCCTGCATTGTGCCGGTAAAATAATACAGGTCGATCTTGCTGTCGAGCAAAATCATTCCCCAGTCGGGGTGGGCGGCGGACATCGCGCGGCGCAGGTTTTCCAGACGCGCGGCGAGCTCGGCCGCAGGAACAGCGGTATGTGGCATGGTTATCCCTCCGTTTTTTTTATTATAGCTCTTTCATCATACCACAGCTGTACCGCAAAAAGTCGAGAGGGAAGCGCAGCTTTTTGCGCATCCGGCTGCGTTCGATTGACTTTTTTTCGCTGCTGCGGTATCATGATATATAAAGAAAAATGCCCGCAGGGAAAGGGAGTCGTTATGCGCAGATTTTTCGGCCGGATACTTGGTGACCGGCGCGTTGCTGGCGGATTGTTTTTGATTTTGGAGCTGATCGCCGTGATGTGGGGCGTGGGCTGGATGAGCGAGCGATGGCCGTCGGTCACGCCGGCGCTCACCATTCTCAGCTTTGTCATCGTGGTCTGGCTCGTCCGTAAGTACGACAATCCGACTTATAAGATTACATGGATCATCATTATCCTGCTGTTTCCGCTGTTCGGCGGCCTGTTTTACCTGTTCTGGGGCAATACGCCCTTCAACCGCGCGCGTACACAGCATCAGTATGAGCCAAATCCGCCGGATTTTACCGATTACATGCGCAAGCCTGCAACGGAGGAGCTTTCACAGCTGCATCCGCGTCATGCGGCCCGCACGCGCTATATCGACAGTCTGTGCGGCATGCCGGCCTGGACGAACACGGAGGCACATTATTTCCGCGCCGGCGAGGATATGTTTGCTTCGATGTGCGAGGAGCTGGAAAAGGCGGAGCGGTTCATCTTCCTCGAATACTTCATCATTGAAGAAGGCAGGATGTGGAACACGATCCTCGATATTCTGGCGCGAAAGGCAAAGGAAGGTCTGGATGTCCGCATCATTTACGATGATGTCGGGTCGATCGCGACGCTGCCGCAGCACTATGACCGCTATCTCGTGTCGCTCGGCATCCGCGCGGTCCGTTTCAACCGCTTTATTCCGACGCTCAACACCTATCTGAACTATCGAAATCACCGCAAAATGATGATCATAGACGGTAATGTGGGGTATATGGGCGGAATCAACCTTGCCGATGAATATATCAACGAAAAGGTGCGCTTCGGCTACTGGAAGGATACCGGCATCCTGCTGCGCGGTGATGGCACGGCGAACATGACTTCGCTGTTCCTTCAGATGTGGGAGTATGTGACGGGCGAGAAGATTACCGCGTTCGAAAACTATCTGCCGACGGTCAAGCTGCCGCAGGACGGCTGGAGTGCAGCCGTTCGCCGACTCGCCGCTCGACGATCTCAACATCGGTGAGTCCACCTATCTTCAGATCATCCATAACGCGCGAAAGTACGTCTATATCACCACGCCGTATCTTGTACTGGACAACGAGATGATTACGGCGCTGACCATTGCGGCGCAGTCCGGCGTGGACGTGCGCATCCTGACGCCGGGCATCCCGGATAAAAAGCTGGTGTACATGATCACACGTTCGTACTATCAGCAGCTGCACCGAGCGGGTGTGAAGATTTATGAGTACCGACCGGGCTTCCTGCACGCGAAGAGTATCGTCTCCGGACGACGATACGGCGGTGGTCGGCACGATCAATATGGATTTCCGCTCGTTCTTCCTGCACTTTTGAGTGTGCGACCTGCTTCTACAACAGCTCGGTCGTAGCGTCGGTCAAGCAGGATATCCTCGAAACGATCAATGTCAGCCGCCAAATTGACGACGCATGGCTGCGGCGCGTTCCGTGGCTGCGGTCGATCGCCGCAAGCGTGCTGCGCCTGTTCGCGCCGCTGCTGTAAGCAGCTGATTTTGAAAGATGAAAATCGTGGGGGATAAAGCGAACAGATCGAAAGTTGTGGAGGTCTATGTATGAAGAAATAATTGCAGGAACAGGATTTGAACTTACAGGAACATTGATGGTGCTATGTACTTCTTTGATGGCAAGCATGAATATGGAAAATACAACAGAGTGGAATACGGAATTGGGTAGATATTGGCAAACAGTATCTGATATGAGTTTATTCCCTGTGTTGATAACAGGAATTATTTTATTGGTAACAGGCATTGCATTTTCTTTATGGGGTGTTTTTCAAAAGAAGATAAATAAACGCTGTTCCAGTTTGATAGACCGTGTATCTCAAAACGGCACCGCCTCATTTTCGTGAAGCGGTGCCTTTTTGATACATTTTTTTTACGTGCGCAGACCGAGATGCAGCAGCAGATAAAGGATGCAGGCTGCGATGGCGGCCCAGATGAGGCTGGTCATCAGAGTCAGAAACAGGCCGCGGGCGAAAACGGGTGCGGCGGAGCAGCAGCCCGAGCGAATGCGCGTCTCCCATGGCGCTGATGGCACGTTCGATGGCCTGCCCGCGTGGGCAGCCGGTGCTGCGTTCGAGAAGCTCCGCACGCGAGAGAATATGGTCAGCCAGCTCGCGGCGCACGCGGCGGCGGTAGGGCGGCCAGAACAGCGGACCGCAGACCTCGTCGAGAAAAGCGGCAAGGCGTTCATCTTCGTGCACAGGTCTCACCTCCTGCGGCCAGACTGCTGCATTTGCGGCGGTAATGCTCCCATTCACGGCGGCACCGCGCAAGCGTCTTTGTCCCCTGACGGGTGAGACGGTACCAGCGGCGCGGCCGGCCGCCGTTCATGCGCTCGCGCGAGCGGATGTCGCCGCGCTCCTCCAGCCGGTGCAGCAGGGGGTACAGGTCGCCCTCATGCCCGGCAAAGGTGTGGTCGCACTGGCGCTCGAGTATCGTTATGATCTCGTGCCCGGCGCGTTCTCCGTCGGCAAGTATGCCCAGCACGAGCAGTACATTGCATGACGCCCAGCAGGCGTCGTTCCTTCGGTCGGACATCGTTCTCACCTCCGCATATGACTTGCTATACACAGTATACCCGAAGTACGGCGATGCGTCAAACTGTTGATAAAATTCACACAAAATTTATAGGAGCGCCCTTGCGTTTTCTGCGCTCAAAGGGTAAAATAAAAGTAATATTTCGAAAAAAGGAGTAGAAGATTGTTTTCTGCATTATTTGACTGGCTGCTCGGCGCGGGGCGCGAGGCGGCCGTTTTTATCATTTCCATGGTGCCGCTCGTAGAGCTGCGCGGCGCAGTACCGCTCGGCGCGGCCGCCGGAATCCGTGGACGACGCTTTTTCCGCTGGCCATCCTCGGCAATATGCTCCCCATTCCGCTGCTGCTCGTGTTCGGGGAAAAGCTGCTGGCATGGGCGGAAACCCTGCCGCCGCTGCGTAAAATTTGCTGCTGCGTACAAGAAAAAGCTGCTGAGCAAAAGCGGCGAGGTCACAAAAATACGCCCGTCTCGGACTGTATCTCTTCGTTGCTGTTCCGCTTCCGGGAACCGGCGCGTGGTCGGGTGCGCTGATCGCAACGCTGCTGAAAATGCCAAAAACGCGCGCGCTGCTGTCTATTTTCTGCGGCGTCATCACGGCGGGCATCATTATGCTGATCGCGTCTCACGGCGTGCTCGGTGTGGTAAAGATGATATAAACAAACGCAAAAAGGCACTCTCATTCATCTGAGAGTGCCTTTTTACGTTAGTGCTTTCCGCAGCCGTGTTCGCCGCAGGTGTGATGGCCGCTGCCGTGTTCGTGCTCGTGATGGGTGCAATGGACGTTCGGATCGAAGGTCAGCTGACCGGCTGCAAGCGCTGCCGCAGCTTCGTCTGCGCTGCCCGAAACACCGCCGTACAGTCGAATGCCTGCCTGCGCAAGTGCAGTCTGTGCGCCGCCGCCGATGCCGCCGCAGATCAGCGCGTCGACCTGATGCGCGGTCAGGAAGCCTGCAAGGGCACCGTGGCCGCTGCCGTTCGTGTCGACTACCTCGCTGTACTTGATCTCGCCGTTCTCCACATCGTACAGCTTGAACTGTTCGGTATGTCCGAAATGCTGAAAAATATTTCCGTTCTCGTAGGTAACTGCAATTCTCATGATATGTTCTCCTTTTTCTGTAATCTGCTGCGGGGACTGTGCCGCGTTCCTGCGGCAGCGGTGGCAGCAGAGCGGTCCTGTGCCGTCGCACAGGCGGTAGCGTCCGCCTGCGATCACGAGCGTCTTGCCGCCGATCAGGCTGTCTGCAATCTTTGTCCGCGCAGATTCGTAGATTTCGGTCACTGTTGTCCGCGAAATATCCATCTGCGCGGCGCATTGCTCGTGGGTGCATTTCATCAGGTCGATCAGCCGCACGGCTTCGTATTCATCCACGGTCAGCGTGATGCTTCCCGGCGAAGGGATACCTTCGGGTACAAAGCGGTCGAACTCCGGCTCGGTGCAGATGCGCCGCCATCGGCAGGGTCTTGCCATTGCTGTCACTCCGTTTCCGACATATGTCGATAATTATTATAACACACAGGATGCGTTCGTTCAACCCACAATGAAATTTATGAACGGAGAGAAACGAAAATCCCGATGCAGATCAGCTCTGCACCGGGATCGAGAAGAGAGATTTTAGCGTTTTTTCAGGTAGCGCATGTTGCACAGAGCGGAAACGACGAGCATCGCCGCCGCGATGAGCAGCAGGGCGAAGCCGATACGGATACCGCCGTGGTTCGCCGCCACGCCGATGGCCGCAGGCGCGAGAGCAGCCCCCAGACCGTTCAGCGTGACATAAATGCCCATGGACGCCGGATAGCGCGAGAACAGGTCGCCGGCATTCGAGACCGTCGTGCCATACATGCCGGACATACACAGGCCGAGAGTCCGATGGTAGCGACGATCAGTACCGGAAGGCTGGTGCCGAGGACGAGCAGGACGAGGAAGGCTGCGATGCCGAAGCACATGACCGTGATCATCTGCCATGGACGGAACTTCGCAGCGATCACGCTGCACGAGAAGCGGCCGATCAGCAGCGAAATCCAGAGCAGCGAGGTAACGATCTGTGCCGCGCCCGCTGCAAGCACGCCGGAGTCGATGTAGAACGTAGTCAGCCAGCCCATCATGGAAGCCTCAACAGCCTCGTAGAAAAAACAGAGCGCTGTGCACAGCCAGAACAGCTTTTCGTGGAAAAATCCGTAATCGGTGGCGGATTTCTGCGAGCTTTCCGCAGGCTTTCCCCATCCATTTTCATAAACAGGCCGAACACAAGACCGAAAGTAAGCAGAACGACTGCGATTTCGAGCGCCAGACGCCAGCCGTTGTCACCGCCCAGCTTATGGCAGGCGAGTACCGCGAGCGGCGCAACGCACGCGCCGAACGCAAACGCCGCGTGCAGCATGTTGAGCGGGGTCGCGCTGCCGTTCGCGTATTCACTCATGACGCGGTTGTTGTAGTCGGTAATGCCGCCCTTGGAAATGCCGGTCAGGAACATGGCCGCCAGCAGCCAGAGCGGCGAGCCGTTGGTCAGCAGCATGACAAAGCCGACCGCAAATACATAATACAGGATGAGGTACGCGCGTTTGAGTCCCCATTTTACGGCGAGAATGCCGGACAGCAGGCCGATGCCGAGATAGCCGACAGACTGGGAGGAGATCAGTGTTCCGCCGAGCTGGTAGTCGAGCCCGTAGGCGGCGCGGAGATCGGGAAGGACGGAGCCGAGCATGATCGAGCCGAGACCGTGTGCGAAATAAACGAGGAACAGCTCAGCGACAACAAAACGCTTGTTGCGGCTGATAGATGATAAAAATGCCTTCATAGTGTTTACCCCTTCTGGTTTGCGAAAATGAAGCATTGAGGAAATGCGAAACCGCATTCCTTTGCTTGCAGAGAACATTATAGCAGGATAAAATGCGGTTTTCCAGCACAATCTTGCGAATTCGTGCAGAAAAAACGGTAGAAAAACCGGTGAAAACCGCCATCCGTCAGGCTGCGGAGCGAGAAAAAATGCGCGGCCGCCTGCGCGGTTTATAAAATCTTGCGCTCGCGTATTTGAGCACAAAAAAACAGCGGACCGTGGAAGGTCCGCTGTCATGTGTACGTTTGAATATAATCAGATGCGGCAGGATTCAAGCAGCTCGTTCTTGCAGGTCCAGAGCTTTTTGGACAGGTCGACAAAGTAGGTCTGCGGATTCTCGAAGCGCTTGATCTGATCCCAGAGCGTGTCCACCTCGCGCATGCAGTAGTCGCGGATCTCGGTGATCGAGGGCGACTGATAGATGCATTCACCGTTCTTGAAGATCTGCTGGCGCAGCGGACGGACGGTGTAGTCGGTAACGACGCGCTGCTTCCAGGTGTGGATCGGGTGGAAGAGAACATAGGGAGAGCCGGATCGATGACCTCGTCATGAATGGTCAGAACGTCGCCCAGCGCCTTGCCGGTCTTGTTGTCGAACAGACGGTAGACCTGCTTGAAGTGCGGCGTGGTGATCTTCTCAACATTCTCGGAGACCTTGATCTTCGGAATGATC
>VOFC01001135.1_pt1 | contig 12001 bp, 12 predicted proteins | sample 5384161 | NCBI WGS metagenome assembly VOFC01 (sample SAMN12384722, study PRJNA508395) | human gut metagenome | isolation source: healthy gut B | host: Homo sapiens | reverse complement strand
TCTGCACCTTTTTACAATATTTTCGAGCATCAAAGACTGCTTGTCGCCATCTACACCATAATACCAAGGATCTCTCATAGAAGATACAACACTCTCACATTGCTTTGCAATAATCAAATAGTTGATAATATCTATACGATTATTAGCAACGAGCCATTTGGCAAAGCTGTTCTTGCTACTTTTTTTTCTTGATATTTTGTAGTTCCGTGTTGTTTGCTTTATATACAATATGCCTGACATCTTCTGTGGAAATAGATGATGACGTTTGCTGTTTCCACAGTGCAATCATTTCATCTTCGTAGTTTGCGGTCCTATGAAATATAACATCACCATAAAACTTGTACTGATAATATTCATTTTTCATTCAAAGGCATGATACGATATATCAATACATCTCCGGCATGTGTAAGTGGCCAAAAAACAACCTAAAAGATTCTATTGGCACTAACAACAGCAAACTAACGACTATATATTTTATCAATTTCATAATCTGTATATTTGGAAAGATTGGCAGAATCAAGATGATAAATAATTGTTGATGATGAATAACCTATATCTTTCAGATCTTTTTTGATGACGCGTTTGGTTTTTATTATTTCATTGAATTCGCTTTGCTCGTGTCGAATTCTTCCTATAGAAGGTTTAGCCCCAGTAACAATTCCCATGAATTTTCCTTCTTTAAACCACAGATTCCATTCATAAGCAGGGTATGCAAAATCTAAGTGAACTTTACTCTTAGCATGTTTCATATATTCGCCAACCACTTTACTGCTGAGGATTGAATTTTTCACATTGGGATTGTAGAGACTCTCTGTGTTGTAAAGCATAAGAACCCCATAGTCAATATCTGGAAGTTCATACCGCAATTGATGCAATCTTATTGTTGCACTCAATCCTTTTCTCCTTTATGCAATTTTTGTTTTTGCTTCCTTGCAAAGAGAATAAAACAAAGACTTGGTTTCGTTAGTCCAATCGCAGTCCAGCTGAATTTCCTGATACTTAATGTCGTTAGCCTTGCACATAGCGTCAATTCGATTAAGTATCTTATTTGTCATTGGTTTATTTAATCGTAAAGCTTCTACTGTAATAAACACAACAGGAACAATCTCTATATTATTTTCTTGGAATCAACTTCGGGTAACCGTTGAAAATAGTTGTGGCGATAGGAACTGGTTGTTCACCTATCCCTTTTTCATCATACAAGTTGTCTGTACTTACATCAAAGAACTTTACATACATTCTCTTGATATGATGCTTTTGCATGAAAGTCATCTCGTATTTATTAGAGCTAACGTTGACTTCCAATGATAAATTGCATTTGCGGACTCATGACGAAATACAAATACAGAATCGCTTCCTTTTATTTTTTACGCCCTTTTGTTATTAACATTACATGCAGACAAAACAAATATACACATCATCAGTATACTTAGACATGCTGTCATATTTTTATTTGTAATGTCTTTGGCAAACATCTTTGACATCATCTTATATATTTCAAATGTTTCAGAGAATATCATTCTCTATCCAGATTATTTATAGCGATTGTTATTTCGTGTAATAGTAATTGGTATCTTTATATGTATTAATTGGTTGCAAATATATCACAAAAATACAAAGAATGTCCGAAGGAAAGTCTCATAAAAACAAAAGAAAAGCTACATAAAACAATAAATCCGCACAACTTAAAGGTTATGCGGATTTACCTATTTGTTATTTCGGATAGTTATCTATCTTACTTCACCTCCTCGAAAACGACTTTAACTGACTATCAATGCGTTAGCACCGGATGTTGCACACATGTCGCAAAAACGGAAATAACCATTGATAATCAACATGTTACAAACATCACTGCAAAGGTACAGATCTCTCCCCAAATAACCAAAAGAAAACACAGAAAAAAATCACAAACTTGCCACATTTTTCTTGTTTTGGATTGGTTATGCGATACAGAAATGTCAAAACGTAGCCATTCCCAAAATCTGTCAACATTGGTAATTTTTAGTAACCGATGCTTTCGTAACCCACATTAAAAGTCTGTTAATGTTGATGTTTTTTTGATGGTGCAATGAAACTAATATTACTTTGTCCCTGTAAATTACTTTGATATGTATTTGGGTTATCTTAAGCAAATATGCTCATGGGATTCTCTACAATATCAATAGCTGAAAGGAATGTGATGCCATTTTTTTTGCTCATGCTCGAAGTATTTATAAGCATTCTCGTGATATGTCAAGAATATCGTCTTAACAGAGTATTGATTATCAACTTCAGGCACATAGAACCTAAACTTATCGACATTACCTTTACACCAGAAATCTCTGTCTATTACATGGGGTAGTTCTTTTGTAACAATCTTTCTGTTTTGTTGTATCAGTTCGTATGCTGTTCTACTTTCCGAGAAGTTCTTAGCCTCTATACAAACAATCTGCTTTGTTACTTTATTTATAAGTAAAACATCAATGTCTCCAAGTTCCTTTGGTGCGTTAAGAGGTTTTTTCTAGGCATAATATCTACCTCAGCACCAACATATAAATAATCCAGAGACAAACTTTCATATAATTTCTGTATATTTAGGGTAAATTCATGCCCTTTTTATGTTATTCACCTTTGATACAAGAGCTTGCATTTCGGGGGTGGTATTAACAACGGTCCCATTATTCATTCGCTCTATACGAATCATCCAACTCTCATATAGTGTTTTGGTAGAATAATAGATATTGCCCTCAAAGAGTATCCAGGGTCTTGCTGTAACCTGTACTGGGCGGTTAAACCTCTGAACCCATTTGTCGCTAAACTTAAGATCATCAGTATTGAGGTCCTCCGTAAGAACAAAGTTCGCCTTGAATAATTTGATATCTTCTTCATCAAATATCCCAGCACAAACTTTTTCAAAGAACTTTTTCTCCGACAATACCATTACTGGTTTCTTGTTATCGTTGGCATAATCAATTGAAGCTGTAAGTATCTTGCAATACTTCTCAAATGAAATGCCGAATTGTGCTTTATAAGCCTTCACAAACGTTTCATCATTTGTATCGATAGAAGAAGTTGGCATCAAATTATGCAACATAGTATATAAATCTGGATTACACATTGACAATTCTCTTAGATTATAGAAGTAGGTATTGAGCTTGTCTATCACAGGTCTTGGCATTGCCAATCTGCCATTTTTAAGGATTGTCAATTTTGAACCTTTTATCTTCTCACTTAATTGGTCCATATACACACCCATATTCAAGCTAAAGTGCATAAGAGCAAACAAACGATCCAATTTCTCTAATCCAGGCTTACCACCAGTATTATGAATACCATTCAGAACAATGGTCTCAATCATACCTTGTGTCAATGTATTCATCTCTGAATATTCATTGACATAATCGAATTGATTATCAAATGTTGCATCCAAGAACGAATAGGCTTTGCTTAAACTTTCGTATCTTCGTTGGGTAAGCTTCGACCAATAAATCATTGCGTGATGTAGGTCAAGCAGGCTGGTAAGAAGTAGTTTGGTATCTATTTCTGCCAAAAGTTTCTTCACTTCGGCAAGAATATAATCGGATACCTTAATCATTATCTTCTTAGACTCCACAAAATCAAAAGATTGTTCTAAACCTTTCATGTTTAGGTAATCTGCTATCTCAGAGAGTATCTTATCACAATACCTGGAATTGACATAATAACATGAATCCACACCATCTTTCTCATCAATAACTGTTAGATTTTCTGTATTACCAATCTGAATAAATCTGCCTGGTGCAGAATCAAATATTTGTAATCCATCAATGCTTAATGACCCGTTTGAAGAAAAACCACAATCTTGAATTGCTTTTAGGAACTGCTCAACTAAGTCTCTTTCCAAAGTAGAAGCATCCGAGTTCATAATATCTTCTGGAACACAAAAAACTATAGTGTAGTCGTTTGCTTTTTCCCAAACATATTCTTTTTACTGGTACTATACAAAATTCTATGAGGAGATTTTGATTAAGGCTTGTAATACAGAGCTTCTTCTCAACAGCTAATAACCAATTCATCAATGCAATTGCAGCCTCTCTGCCAAAGATTCGAAACTCATCTTTGCAATTCACATGAAACCACAATTCTTGATTTTTCAATTTGAGCATGAAGAGTCCTTTTACCGCCATGTAAGGTGCGTAAATGGGAATTTGCGTGGGAATGTCTGCAAAATGCTTAACCATAACAAAGCGACCTTGCGGTGCGTAATTTTCCATGTGTTCATCCATTCTGCATAAATATTTCTCACGCATTGACAGAGCACTACCTATTTCAACGAACATAATGTCAGGCATTTCATCCCGATAGAAAGTATTGTTGTTTGAACTATAATATGCAAATCTATCTATTTCTTGAGTGGTAGGAACGAATTTAAGAGACCTTCTATCTTGATCATAATAGTATAGATTTAACAGATTCATTCTGTCCTGTCCCATTGCAATTTTCAACTCCTCGATAGAGAAATGTATTACATCACGACTGAAGGTTATAAACAAGCCATCTTCTGCCATCTGTAGGGTTACAAAAATGTAAAAACAGATTTTGCAGGGAACGCAAGATTTAGTGCTGTCTCCGACTCTTTGACTGCCTGCTCTATGTGGGGTTTCTTATCGGCCAAGATGATAGTTACATTAGCAACTTTGTCTTCGTCAAAACGGAACCAAAGAAATGGGGTGTCATGATATGTTTTTTTTGTTCTATAAATGATCCATGACCGTTTTGCAAGATAAATCCTGTTTCTTGAATCATTTCTTGTTCAATTAGAGAAAGGAGACGCTTTTCACCCAAATCCTTTGCCATAATACCATAGCAAAGTCTATATGCTAGTCTTAAGAGATTTGCTGGAAACAGAACCAAATAATCGCCATTGTCAAATTCTATGAATGGATGTAACTCGAAGATATCACTATGCCCTAATTGATATAATTCTTTTTCGTATTCCTTCCTTCTCATGCACAGAATCAGTGGTCGCAGACACTTTACGTCAATTTGATATTTCGACAATATAGCGATTAACTCAGCCTTACAAAAGCAGTTATAAGAATCACGCTGACTATATTCCTTGTAGTTTGAGTAATACACTGATTCTGCATCATATTTACCACAAACATTTCGACCATAACAGAATCTGTCAGCTATTTCATTGGACAATTCTAAGATAGCATACACCAAAGCCAATTTACTCTGTTCGATTTTTTCTTTGTGAGCAAGAAACAGCAATTGACTGAGAAGATTCTTGTGAGTCAAATAAAAAGCAGAAAACACCTTGTAAGAATGCCTATCCATCACAAAGTGTCTGCACATGGATTTCGTCAGTTGCAGGAACATCAATGCTGTCGTCTGGTATTCTCCAACGGCAAGCAACGTCTCAATAATCTTGTTCTCTTCCAACATCAGCTGCCAGATGCTATAACAATCCCAATCCACATTTCTTCTGTTGAAGATACGCTGTTCATAGTCCTTGTTCAGTGGTATCAGTGACTTGGCCTCTTTCTCTGCCTCCAGCATCTGTCGCTCTTTCTCCCGTCGCCTCCGTTCAGCTTCTCTTGCAGCGCGTTCTTCTTCGTCATTCATCTCTCGCTCGATCTTCAATGGCTCTCCCGCGAATTTCTTGCTTGGTGCCAACATCTGTATATTGTTCTGCACTCGTTTGAAGCCATCAAACCGTAACAGATGCGTAAAGATATATGTGAAGACCTCTTCTCGCTTCTCTTCGTTGTTCCATGCTGCCACACTATCTACCAATGCAGCAAAGCTCGCATAGATCAGTTTGCCGATACGTAGCTTGTAATCATTCAGATAGTCTCTAATGTCCTCCCTATATATCAGCAATGGCAGATGTTCGCACAGCCCCATCGCAATGGCATACGCAGCGTCAGGCCTCCCTTTCGCCAACACAGCCGGTATCGACTTCTTCTCCCAGCGCTCCAGCAGCCGCAGCATATACAAGAAATCCTCCTTGTTCTCAGGCCGAAACTCCACCTCCTGCTTGAAGTACTCGGCGTAAGCCTCCTCCAAATCCACCGTCAACCCCTTCGGGATATAATCTATCTTCGGACGCGCCATACAGCTTCTACGTCTGCGCACCTCGGCAGCTTCATCCAGTCTTTTCTGATGGGCAATACGTTCTTCTCTGTCTCTACGAATCTTCTCCAGCTCTTCTTGAAACTCTGCTGCCTGCATGGTCTCCGCACACAGCAGCTTATCTATCTGCTTTGACAGGTATTGACTCCATGCCTGATAATTACTTTCATCCACGCAATCAGGGCAGGGAATACCACTCTTGCTCCATGTATTTTCTGACAGGTAGAAAATTATGCTATATCTTTTCTTTTTGCTCATATTCTAAATACTTCTCCACCAAACAGTCGTACCCAAACACAAACGTGTCTTTCTTTGCATCCCCATACAGAAAATCCTAGAACTGGTAAATGAAGACTGAAATATCTGCCCATACAGCGATAAAAAAAGCGTTTCCTGCCGCCTCCTCATTCTTGCCTTCTTCGTATTGCTTCATAAAGACTTCAAGCAATGGAACATATGCCATAGCAGCCTTCTTACCATCATTTCACGTGCTCGGTTCTATCCAAACCTTGTCAATTTCCTCACGTATGGTAGGTGTGAACCCTATAAAACTGTAGTTCTTCCATGACTTCACTGTGCGCATGGCAGCAGGATACTTGTTTGGATGATTACACTTGATGTCTTGCAGCATGTGTCCCAGTGTCTCTGCCATACACTTGGCATGCATATATCGTTCTTCATCTGTATCACTGGCTGCATAGTCACAACAGTCTGTGTACCATTCTTCATGTGGAAGATCACTCTCCACGACATATTTACGGCTGTCAATGGCTTCTGACCAATAGGTCAGGTAGCGGATTAGTACGTCATGAGGCAATGCCTTCAGCTCTTCTACGACTTTTTGTATTTTCTTGTCTACAACCATATCGTAATAATCGCCTTCGGCATTGTAGACGAAATCGAATGGGTCTTTGTACATGTTCTATTCTGTTATTTGTACTTTTTGTGCCAAGAAGATAATAGTTACCCGTCTCTATTGTTAATCTCGATATTCTACTTATGGATTCTCTTCAAGCTATTAGTCAGAGGCTTGGCAAGTTTTTTTACTTTACCAATGTAAGGTTTGATGTCCTCAAATAAGGTTCTGAAGTTGGGTCTGATTTAGGGTTGATGGATTGCGCTTGGGAATATAAAATTCCATTAATATTACATGATAATTGTTTAAAAAAGGAAAGCAAGCTATTCATCAGTTTTGTTTTTTATCAGACACTATCACTCTTAGTTTGCCATGTTTGTGATCTAAAAGAGATGAATCAGCAATACACCATTCTATCTCAAAATCTTGTACATGTTCAGTATTTATATATAATTCTTTCTTTAGTTCACATTGTAACCCATGTGTTAGATTGGATAATTTAAAACATACTCAAACTTAGTTGATGGTTTATCTGATTCCACATTTTCACAGAATTGTCAGGATAGCCACCGAATATATTGTAATTCCCTATACTCGCCATATCAGCAAACAATCTGTTATATTGAGGCTCAATAGGCTTGTCATATTTAAATCTACAAATGCTCTCTTCTGAATTATACAATTTTACACTCTGTGGAAATCTCAGCACTATATGCAAATCACCTGTTTGGACAGTTCCATCATTTACAACTTTAACTTTCAATTGCTTAAAAGCGTATTCATACATGGCTTTCTTTACTTTCAAGGTTTCTCGCTTTCGAAAAGCTTCCAAGTACTCATTGCGCATTTGGTTGAAACACGCTTTTTCTTCTGGAGTATGTTGCATCATCAGTTTAGTATACATTACCATTTGTTGACGAAACGATTCAAAAACATTTCCGTCGTTTATTGGTTCATCTTTCTCTTCTGGATATTTTTGAGATTCTTCCAGAAGTTTCTCGTTCACTATTTCCTCCACTGTGGTTTATAAAGGACCTGCTCAAATTCTATACATTCAGAACCATTTTCGCAAAAGACAATTTTTGGATTAGAACAACGGCTCGTCCACTTCGCTAATTCTTCTTTTGTCTTTTTAATTCCTTTTCTTCATCTGTTGGTTCTTCTGCAGAACGAAATGTTTCATCCATTGGAAGAATATTAAGTCCTGATTCACTTGCCTTTATCAATAAATCTGTGTCATTGCTTACAACATAAACATCTTCTTTTAGGGTATGGTGAATACAAAACATTCAACAAAAAACGGTCGTCATTTACTGTGAGATCGAACACTGCTTTGTCATTTTCTTCGATAGGCTTTTCACGACAATAAATCAAAGGAATTCTACTTTGTTGTTTCCTTATCAGGATATTGTTGAACTTTTCAGATATTTTCCTTGCCTTATTTCTTACACGTCCTTTGGAATTATCTTTATGACCATTTATTTCTCTTAAAATAATGCTGGCTAACACCACGTTTACAGAATCTGACGTGTTTAGTAAACTCTGCCATGGTATATCCTCGTATCCTTTGTAATGGATAAATATATTTGTATCTAAAAATAGGTATTTCATTATCGTTCTCCTTCAAGAATTAGATTATACGTTTGAAAATCACATTGGCGTATATTGTGATTACTTCCTTGTGTGTCTTTATAGAATGGCTTAAACTTATTATTACTATAAGTTTCATAGATTTCACACAAACATGATGTTTCTGTTGATAACGATTTATCTATTTGATCAACTTCTTGAAGAAATTCAATAAAGTTTTCCTTATTAGCAAATAGGTCATACAATGGGAGATGAGAATTAAAACCCATTACGATTCCTGTTTTTTTACCTTGTATTGGATTATGCCAAACTATATCCTTGAAATATTTCTTGGCATTATTTACCATGTCTTCCTTCACCTTGAACAATGCATCTTTAGACAATTCCGTACTATCATCACCAAATACGCCTTTTATATTTGCTTTAAGCATTTCATATACATCTTCCGTTGTTGCGCGTTCTGCATGAAATGTGTTTATTACATTTGTCAGTTGTTTTTCGCCACAGATTGTAAATGTGTGTGGCTGAATATAAGTTCGATTCCCATACCAGGTCTCAAACTCGCAGTTAATGCATCTTGAAGTAAAATTGCAGACAACACCCATTCTTGTCTATTATTCATAAATTCATCAATGATATTGGTATAGACCACTGTAGAAAGACCGAAATCCTTAGCATTTGCGTAACAATTGTGCTTTAACAGCAAACTTAGACAATGTATGTACAGTTCTCGTGTTTGGCAAAAAAATACCTTGCCATTAGCGATAACCTCAGATATTGTTTGAAATCATTGTTTCCATGTACTGTTATTGCTCTACTTCTTACGAAATCAGCAACATCTTCTTTTAAATATTCTTTATCCCAATGTTCTGTGGCTTTTCGGAAGTCTCCTATAGGAATATCTGGTACAGTTAATGAGATTAAATCTTTGAAAGAAATATGTCCCAATTCTTGATCAAAGAAGTAGTAGTCAAAGGACCTTTTCCATGATAGGTGCTTATAGCCGAATTGTTTATCTGTTACATCATGTGTTCCATTAGCAGGAAACATTAGGTTTAAAATGCTTAATGACTTTACACCTAATAATTCCTTGGCATCTTTCAATGTAAAATTAGTATCATTAGAACTGCCAAATATATTTTGTTTGAAGTAGAAATGCTTATATAGCATATCATATTCTTGTGGGTATTTGTATTTTATCAATCCCAATAAGAGAAAATCTCTTAATACAACATTCTCTTTGTATTTCCAAAAAGAAGCCATGACCAACCCTATATAACGTTTTATATCACGTGGCGTAGGTAGATAGCTATCTATGAATTTTATAACCGGCATCAATGCTTTATCAATTTGTCCTTGGTTCATATCTTTGATCATACCTTTAGCTAACAATGCATGCAGGCGCTTTTGCAAATACCCGTTTTTATAGAATTGTTTTCTATCAGGAAGCCTCAATTCAAGATTAAAATACTTATCAGTATAGTCTCTATCTACCGTTTCATGGAAATAAGCTTTCAATACTTGATTAACATAATTCTTATCGTATGCACTGACAAAGAAAGTCCTTTCAAATGAGCCATTATTACCTATAACTTTCAGAACCTCAACAATCTCTTCTCCAGTTAGTCTGTCATAATCATCAATAATTACAACGATTTTCTTGTCAATGGAATGTATCATGCTTTCGACTTCATGTCTTGACTTATCTACATCTTTAGTTTGAAAGATGTCTAAAACTTTCAACCAAGGTGTATCTTTTTGCAAAAACACGCAACCCTTTCATATATTCAGACATAATATGCGTTGCTCCAGTATGATATTTCTTCAGTGCAGAACATATTGCTGTCAGAAAATCATGTTGTATAAACTTCACTTCAGCTGATTCACGAGGATTGAAATCAACCATAATACACGATTCTTCCTTCTCTATATATCGCTTAAGTAAGTTTAGCATTGATGTTTTACCTGCGCCCCAAATACCTGTAACACCTAAGCTAAAAGATGACTTTTGAGTACTTTCTGTGATAGTTCGTGCTATTCGTTGTGCGAAAATTCCATATCGGAATTCGTCTTCAGATTCAGTCTGCACAGGCTCATCTTCAAGTAGTATTATTGGTGGTACATTCTCAAACGTATTATTATTGCCACCTTTACGTTTGATGCGTTTGTAAAGACCAATGTGTTCCGACCCCTAATGGATAAGCAGAAAGCAATATATTCCAACAATCTATCCATAACCATATGTTTATGTATGACCATTGCTTATAATATAGCACATACAGGCCACATGCCAAAAGATACAAGCTGATGTGTTTCTTATCATATTTGCATCTGTACATTTGCCAGCCATTATACCATATGATTATGGATATCAATGCAACAAACAGTAGCAATGTCTTACTATACTCCAAATTAAGGAAGCCCCATAACGGAGAAAGTAAATGATAATCAATAGGCTTGTCTAATAATGCTACTATCAGTACAATTAATATAGGTTTGATAGCCACATCTCTTAGCCATATAAGGAACTCTATTATTTTCTTCTTTATATTGGTCGCATTCATCTCCTGTTTTATAATACTTGCTTTTAATAAAGTCGCTATCATTACAAGATTGCTTAAGAGATTGATTCTACGGTTTTTAATCTTTCAAAAAATAAGGTTTGCAGTATTAGGCTTCAGTATTGCACTTTCTATTGTTCTCGATGTTACAGCGTGAAGAAATTGCTTAGGCTGGGTTTTCAAGAATTCACTTATCAACCACATCTGTTGGTCTGTAAGTAGACTATCAAATAAGTAAGGATGATAACGTGTTATAGAGCCAAAGAAAAACATAAGACAGTAAATAATTGATTCAGTAGATATGTGTAATGGATCTGTAGATATAAATGTTTTATATCTATCTCCATCTGTAAAATACCAAATACCTTTTTCATTTAGCTTTTTCGACAACATATAATAATCAAATTTGGTCGGTTTATATCCTAACATTAATATCTCTTCTTTCCAATAATATGTAGTTATTCCAACAGCATCCGTCTCATCAATAATATTATATCCCTTAGATATCAAATCTGCTTGTATCTGTGATGTACATTTCTGCACTTTATATTTAGAATATAATCGTTCACCATCTTTGAACAAATGCAAATCTCCAACTTGCACATATGTCTCATTACTATTATTTGTTTCGCAATATGTACGATGTATGCCAATACAAGAACGAAGCATATCAACTACATTCAGTTTGTATTTAGGAGGTATAGGTAAGACATCTCCCATCTGCGTCATAAATTGGTATGCTACTGAAATTTTTGTATGGGATCCGATAAGTCCCAGAATCTCAACATATAGATTTTTAGTTTATCTCCTTTTATGAATAGAACATTACTCTATGCCGTGGTAATACTCTATCGTTGAACCATATGCATTCCATGTGTTCACATTTATTACCACC
>VOFC01001133.1_pt1 | contig 12001 bp, 18 predicted proteins | sample 5384161 | NCBI WGS metagenome assembly VOFC01 (sample SAMN12384722, study PRJNA508395) | human gut metagenome | isolation source: healthy gut B | host: Homo sapiens | reverse complement strand
ACATTTATCTATCTCCGCTTTTGTATAGTCTGTTTTACGTTCTTCAGACAATACCATTATCCCATTGGCAAACTTTTCTTGAAGTTCATGAGAAATTCTTGTCGTAAAGACTTCTTTAAAGTTCCTGGAGAGTCCATGTGTCTTGTTATATTCATCGCACAATGTGAGAACTTTTGCCTTGGTCGTGTTAACTTCATGTATGCTATTCTCAAAGAAACTCTTAGGTGATACATAAGTAGTACTCTTGACCATACTTGTGTCTATAACTGACACATACGTATAATAGACAAAAAGCTTCAATGTCAAACTCACAACCAGAATAATCATGTCCATTAAATTGTATATGGTCATCTCTATATGCGATGCCTTTACTTATTCTTATTGTAGGCTTATTAACATTGAGCAGATATTCTCTGAAATTCAGCAAATGATCTGAAAAATCCAACATTTCGGTTATTCGTCGGATGCGAGCTATCTTGCCTTCGTCCGTACATTGTCTGAAAAGTTGTAATATTTCTGTAGACAATAGACGACTTATGTCAGCTTCCAAATTAGGAGTGACGATTTGTTTGGGAATCTTCCACATATAATATGAAATATTAAGCATGATTACACTTCTTCCCCTGCAAACTTCACTTTAAATCCCAATACCGTCGCAAAGATTATTTCTATATCTTTCCAAAATGAATAGTGACGGTAGTAATGGCAGTTCAAACGAACCTTGTCAGGATATATAACCTTGTCATTATACTCAATTGCTATCTCTTGCATCGGACGTGTATCTCCTTCTGCTTGTTTCTTTGCCACATATTCAGATATCATTTCGTCTTCCAATCTGTACTTCAATGTAGCAGGTCCTGTAATGCCAGGACGAAGTTTCAACACATCTCGGTCAGCCCCTTGCAGTTTGTCGGCATATCCAGGTACATCTGGACGCGGACCTACAAACGACATATTGCCTATCAATACATCCCACAGTTCTGGCAACTCGTCTATTTTGTAATGACGCAGTTTCGCACCAAATGGAGTGATACGACTATCACCAGCCACCGAAACAGAAGAGCCGCTATGTTTCACCGTCATTGAACGGAACTTATGACAGGTAAACAATTTACCATCCTTGCCAACACGCTTCTGGCAAAAGAAAGCAGGTCCACCAGGCATATTTCTGTGGATTAAAAACGCTACGATGGGGAATATCCACCAAATTAATAGCAATCCAAATAGAGATGCTATAATATCAAAGAGTCTTTTGAGTTTCATAAAGTTTTAGTCTAAATTCTTGTCAAACAAATACCCCCATACGCGTCTTCCGCAAAACATAAGGAAGTTTGTATTGGAGAACATTCTATATTTCCAACGATTTTTGAATATGCTTTTCACCAAGTCTATCCTCACTTGCCAGTTTGAGCGCTGAACGCTACCACTTGTTGTCCTATAAAGTACGTCATCAAGCAATCGGCTGTCAGTCTCATCATCCCATTCGCATTCAAAAAGGAATTTTTACCCCACATATTTTATTTGCCAAACGGCTCATGGCGCAACCAAACGACAACATTCCATAGTCCTTGCAAATGTGTTTCCATTGCTCCCAATCTAATTTATTAGCATAAGTATTCAGCACCATAGCCCAATCGCATACGTGCTTTAAGGATATTCCTTCCTCAAAAAAATGTTCCTGCGCATGGGCCAGTATATATACAGAATTAAACAACGCTGATGGTGTTTGCAGAAATGTGTTTCCTAGATATACTGGTTCTGCTGTCTCTATTTGTGTCCGTAACCATCGCTCAAGTCGTTTAGCCTTTGATGAACCCTTAATAGGCAAGAGATACCGATGGTTTTCAACCGTCAATCCCTTAAAACAAAATTTGGAATTTTTGTAATAACTTCTGTCAATTTCAATGCCTTTGTCTTCTACAACTTCGTCCCCTTTTTCTCCATTCCATTCATGCCGTTTCATTAAAAAACAATCCATGTCACATGAATACCTACTTGCTGGACGAGGATACATTTCAGCTAACACAAATCCTTTCATCACATAGATTTGCAAACCAATATCATGCCATATTTTCGCTAACGATACCGCTGCTTGCCATTGAGCATTATATTGCCGTTCTTGCTTCAAGGCTGTGCCTATCCATTGGATTTTTTATAGTTTTTGGTTCAGCAATATTCCAATTTAATTTTTGCATTCCATCCAAACAGACTGCTCCAACACCTTGTTGGTTTGCCAACTTAAAAACACTTCTCCAATCTACATACTTCGGCAAACTGACTCTGTCCAAGTTCCAAGTCCTGCGGCTATCAACTTAAATAGAATATCCTCAACGTGTTTCATCTTCTATGGCAACGTGTTTTACATATCGCAATTTCTTGTATACGCCACAAACCAAATTCATTCCCGTCCAAAACAGGCTTGTCAAATGTTCATTTTCATCGCCTCATGCCATAGTTTATAGTGCCAGCATATCATCGTAGCATATCCATGAGTAGAAACACTTCCTTTTCTTCCCCTGCGATATCGTGCCAAGCACTCATTCAATAAGTAGCAGTCAGATTTCTGTATCACCTTCAGCCACATGGCATAGTCATTATTCTTTTTGATGTCGGCTATCTGCAATAATCCTATTTGCTCGCGTTCATACATAACAGTCAAACACCCTGGCCAACAAAAACTATACATACCGAACTTAGTGACATGGTTAGGTCCAGAAAGTCTCGAACCTGTAAGTTTTGAACTTTCGTCCATTTCTTCATATCCAGTGTAAGAGAAATAACAGCCTTTTTCTGTCATAAATCTTAATTGTTTTTCCAATTTCTGTGGATACCATAAATCATCCGAATCAAGAAAGGCTATCCATCGTCCTTTTTGCCCTACGTAGGGCATTATTGCGTGTTATGGCTGCTCCTGAGTTATGCGCATTGCACTCATATTTAATGCGTTCGTCCTTCTCTATAAATGGTTTTACCACTTCCAATGTATTGTCTCGTGAACAATCGTCTTGTATCAGCAGCTCCCAGTTCTGATAGGTCTGTGCCTGAATGCTCTTGATAGTCTCGGCAATATAGTTGGCACACGCCCAAGTGGGAGTGATTATAGATACTAATCCGAAGTCTTGCATAATCTATTAGTTTTGCATAATCTATTATTTTTGTATATCTCTTATTATTTTTTTGCTAATTGTTGCTTATACTTTGTAGTTGTATCAGCCACCATTTGTTTGTTATAGTTAAGTGAAGATTTACAAGGCTTATAAGTACTTCTCATATAACCATTGAAATCAGCTAACTCATCCAATATCCAATCTACACCAGTCTTTCCACATTTTTTATTGAATCTAAAAAAATCATCAAAGACATTTACGAAACCTTTTCTCATAAAGATATCCTTATAAAAGAACAAAGTGTCTATAGACATAACAACTATTGGATTAGATTCTGTTTCAGCTAATTGTTCTTGAATCAATGGCTGATACCATTCATTTATAATAGACATAAGACCAAGCTGAACAATCTTGGGATCTTCTATGACAAGCACAGGATAATAGGAAACCTCATTAGGTATGTCTTCATCCCAAATAAAATCGTCATCCTCTACCATATTCATCTGTTTAATAAGTTGAGGACACCTACAGCTTCTGTTTTTTTTTCTTTATTTTCTTATCCACATTATTTACAGATAGAAATAACTTGTTTTTCAGTTCTTCGATTACATCTGATAAATCAGCTCTATCCTTCAACATTCCATTAAGCTTGATTCCTTTGCACTCAAACAGTATAATCGAATCTTTCTCTCTGATATAAAAAGTCTGGTTGGTCTTTTTGTTCTGCCTTACCAATGTCTTCTTTATGTGGTAAAAAACTGTAGTTTTTACCAATACATTCAATGCTGAATGTTGAAACAAATGATGTTCAACAAACTTACTATTATAGAATTGAAAGAAATTGCCTTTGTGCAGAGATTTCAAATCAAAAAACAAACTGTTATATAATCTCTCTCACAGAGAAGTGGTAAATTATAGATATAATACTTGCCTTTGTCGTATTTTATCAATGGATGCGAACGGAATATGCGATAGTCTATATTGCAATCTCTATCATTGTCCTCTTTACTGTCGTATGGATAGGTCGCATTTATATCCAGCGACAGATAATCGCACACATTTTCGGATAAAAGTTTATTATCCTCAACAACTAAAAAGAGGGCAACCTTTACGTTTCTGTTGTTGTTCTTCCACATACAATGCAACAAGCACAAATACAGTAACAAAATATTCATTTAAAGTTTCAATATTCAATTTATCGCAAAAAGCAGCACACAATTTATTATTATCTTCTAATTCAAGAAATTCTTTAAGTTTATAGAAATAAAAGATTTGTGTTTTACATGTATCTTTCCAACTTGTGTCTATAACATCATTCAGAACATACCTTAAGAAATAAATCATTATAGGCAATTTCTTATCGTCCTCGTTCCCTGAAAATTTCATAAGATTTTCATTGAGTTGTAAGACAACAAGAAAAAGATCTAATTCAAAATCTTCTTCGTTTCCATTATCTCGATATTCCTTAATAGGAATGGAAAATATATAGCGCAATAATTCTAATATTGTTCTTTGTGTGCAATAACAGATTCGCTGATGTTGAAGATTAGGGGCAAACTTCTGAAACCTAACATTGAGTTCTTCTATTTTATCCTTACTTATTTCCGAGAAGAATGTCGTATCTGGCATAAAAGCATTACCATAGTTCAGACTAAGTACATTTACAATCTGAATCAATTTTTCGCGATTATATTTCCTCAATATTGCTTTGATGTCAACATTTCCTTTCTCAGGAAATATATCATGGTATTCCAATATTTTCAATATTCTCAATTTCTTTCTCATGACTCAATCATTGTTTATTACACGGCATGGCACACCAACAGCCGTTTTGTCTGCAGGTATCGATTTGTTTACCAATGCCATAGCACCTATCACGGCATTCTCGCCTATTTCAATGTCATGGCGTGCCGTTATAGATGTGCGCATTCCTATGTACGCCCCATCTTTAATTATAATTTTATTATGTCCTTGCTTTCGTCCATGACATGCAAAATAAACTCCATACGAAATTGTCACATTGTTACCTATGACAATCTTGTCAACGCATAGGTCATCCAAATAACATTTCATACCAATAAAACAACCCTTTCCTATTTTAAAGCCACATAGGCGATAAAGGGCTATACGCACTGGAGTCAGTACACAATTCGGCGCTATATTTTGACAAATACCCTTGCGGATTAAATGCCACAATTCGCCAAGCACAAATCTCTTATACATGTAAGGTATATCGTCATAAGAGACTTTTGGATGTTTAAGTTTATAGTATAATGGGAAAAAATATAGGTCTCATATTATTTATCTCCTATACAATTTATATGATGTCGTTCCTTCTTTATAAATGACATGTAGTTTTTTAATCTTTACGATAGGTTTGTGCCGAACAGCAAGTTCTGGGCGCATAATCTGTCGTTCATCGATATTTTGCTTGTCGTATGGATACCACATATCTACAATATAATTGTATTTTTTTGTCACGAACCATTTACAATTATTCATTATTATTTTTACTGGAACATAAGCATTATATGAACCGCCATTTAGATAGGGCAGAAAATTTTCAAAATAGCACCGATCGTATTTTATAGTTCCATATACAGATGAGTATTGGTTGTAATAATTTTTTATACAACGATAGCATGAAATATCACGACCGTAACAATGAACATCCATTCGATTTATATCACAATCATACAGATTCGCTTCATTCACATTGTTATTTCCAAAAATGCCCCATTCTCCATGACCATAAAGATTTGAAAATGAACAATTCCAGACATTGTCCATATTTATGCCATAACCATATTTATCTTTCAATGAATATGTACCTTCAATACGTATGTTCTCCATACGAAGATTAGTGCAATTATTAAAGATAAAGACACCATCACCATATAAAGCTATGCGGATTATCTGTAGTTTTAATTATGACATTTTCGACTAGTATACCATCCATATTCTCAAAACAGAAACATTTAGTTACATTTGTCGATCTTTTTATCTCTAATTACAACCAGATCCCTTAAGGACAAAGAAGTCAAAAGTGAACGATATGTACAAACTGGTTTGGATATAGGGGTATTATATGGCATAATAGTATGATTCCTTGCTTTCCCATCCTCTATTAGAGGATATCTTTGCGTATAGAGCCATTTTTATGTCCTATACGTTCCTTCACCCATGGCGTAGAATCTGTTATAAAGAGTAAATGTTTTCCTCTTTTTAATTGAGGATAGAGCAGAAGTTCCCTTTATCTATGTCACTTGCGTCAACTGATATACTATCAACATTTTCTGTTCGCTTGAATAAATAGCATTGTCTACTTTCATTCTTAACCACAATTACAACACCGGCAAAATCAGTTTCTTCTGGCAGAGGTATGCTTTTTTGCTTTTGGGGGTATTTGAATACGAATTGTATCTATTCCAGCATACGTAACTTTCCTGTTTTGTCGTATTGCTTCTAAGTGTGTTCTATAAAGAACTTCATATCGTTCCATATCTGTTTTTGCATCCTTTAACCCATAACTAAGTGGACTTAATGCAGAAAGATATATAGACAATAATGATGTCATCATCATACTAAAGTCCCTTTCATTATCTATATTTGCTCAATAGCTCCATGGATTGCACCCAAGACTCTTGTAAAGAAAAAATTAAGCTTATACGACAATGGATGTTTGAAAATAAATTGTGCAATAAGCACAAATCATATTTAATTGATTTTCACGACATCAATGAAGGGCTTTTTTTTCCTTGCTAATGCACTACCTTCGCTAATTCTTCTATAATATACATCATTGCGACTTGTAAAATCTACTTTTTCAGAATCTATCAGATATCAAAAACATGAATATAGAATCTTCACCATTCTTGAATCTCAAATCAAATCGTCTGTCTGCAATAATATCCCGATGAATCAACTTATAAACTGGACCTGAAAAATACTTTCTTGCCTTTTCGTAAGAAATGTCTTTTTTTATTAAAGTTCCTGTTATAATCACCTGTTATATAGTATTCTATATAATTTGTTGTTTTATCTACAAATGAAAGAGGATAACATAGAGATACTACTGTCCTTGATGCCTTTTCATACAATTCTTTTTTAAATATGAAGGAGATATAAAATCATCATCGTCGATAAAAGTTATATATTCTCCGTTCGCAATATCCAACGCCATATTTCTTGCATTGGAAACACCACCGATATCAGTTTGAATATACAGAACTTGTAAATCTGTGTGTTCATTAAGCCAGCTGACTATCCGTGTCCCATAAGGTTCGTCACAACCATTTAGGACTAGTATGAGTTCATATTCTTTTTTGGAAAATGTTTGATTGTAAATTGATTCTAAACATTCCCATAAATAATCCTTTGGCTTATAGGTTGGCACTATTACACTTATCTTCATCAGTCATGTTTTCTAAAACTCGTAATAATTGTCTTAATAAATTGGGGCATGTATCTACCATAAATACTAACCAACATTTTTTTTTTTTTCTTGTCTCTCTGTTCAGATATATTGACCACACAAAGTCTTTATAGCTCTTATTCTCAATATCTTCATAGAATAAATCACGAGTTTTGGGGACGCGGTGTTGAATGGTAGAAATTTGTATTCGTACCTTTTGCTTTATCAGCAGGTATGTTGATACAATATTCTAAACAATCATCTATTAGATGTATTAGCTCCTCTCCACGCGTGGTGTTTACACTTGCAATGGAAATTCCTTTTGAGGAATTTCTTATGAAAATATGTCCAATAACCCCAAAAAGTCACCTATGGTAATATCTGTAATCCGTTCTTCTCCTGCAAAATGACATTTATAGCATGACTCTCTTAAATTGGTCCCCAGAAGAAAGAACAAAAATATGCTGGCAATGAAGGTATATACTCACGAGTTATTCCCTCCTTTTCTATGGTATATAGAGTTCGATGTTCCGACCCCCCATCCCAACTGTTTTTTATTTCTAAAATCAATATTTGTCAACTTACCTTGATGTTTTTTCTTCTAGGAAATCTACATATTTAGAAAAGAATAAAGGACTTGGTACTCCATGACAGAGAATATCAACCAAATATAAATTTTCCCTATTCTTTATATATTCTTTTTACCGCCGCATTTTGACAGGCTGTACCCGTAAACAATACTTTATGTCCCTGCTACAAGAAGTTCTTTAACTTTTGGCAGACAATCCTCTATTGTACTCTGTACATATTTCGACCCCATCATACGTTCTACTTCTTGTATTTTATTGGTACAAATATGTACGGCCTTCATATTTTTATCAAATACACAACCACAAACATATCCACCTCCTTTTAATATAGCCTTGGACATAGCTATAAAAAGACCTCCTGAAGAGCTATTGAGCAAATCTTCTGAATTATTGTTTGCTGCAGCATAATATCGCGGATTGGTTTTAGCCCTTTCATGTTCACCATTGCAAGGACATTTTTTATAACATAATCCACAATCCACGCATTTGCTATGGTCAATAATGGGATATAAGAAACCCTCATTATTGGATTGCATACTGATACATTTCTTTCCACAAACCTGTACGCACAAGGAGCATCCAGAACAATCACTTCCTATTTTTTCAATTGTCATTTTGTATCGAATATTGAAGAATAAATATTATTTAGAGCCTCTATATTTCGGCTTGCACTGAACATTTCAGCAACATCTTTTGCCTCATTTTTTAGACGGCTTTTCATATCTATATATTGATTTTCCATTCTATTGACAGCTTCAACAAATGCTTTTTTATTGCCAAACTCAAAAAGCATAGCTAACTTTCCGTTTTTGGAGTATTCCAAAAGATTCTGAGGTTTCAGCCGCAATGCAAGGTAGTCCCATAATAATACCTTCTGCTAATGCAAGATTTGCATGTGGAATGGCGAAATAACTTAAAGAGCAATATGCTTGTTGCATGATATCGGCTATTTCATAGACACTTGGAATACATTTGATTCTTGAATCTGATTCTATAAGTTTTTTCAATTGTTCATAAGAATCTTTGCGACCAAATAATTTCAAAACACCTTTTATCTTTTGCTTTAAAAGAATTGCTCATTTGCTTTTTCTTCATACCCAAGATAAGTAGACGTTTATCATCTCCCTTCATATAATTTACGAAAACATCAACAACCGTTTGTGGACCTTTGGTCCAATTTGTTCCTCCTGTAAAGAGATACACCTTTTTGTTGGAAACGTCTTCTCCAAATATGTCATTAAAAAAAGGTGTTTCCTTGTGCCGGCACGACATATCAATCCTGTCATAAACGATATCTGCTTTATCCGAACAATTGGCAAAAATAGATGCACTATAATGATTTATTGCAACCACTCTTGTTGCATATCGCTTAACATAATGTTGTGCTTTTGCTAATTGCTTCTTGTGCTCATCAAGAGGCCAATGCTCGCGTACATGTATAATGGATGCACAATCTTTTATTTCTTTTAGGTAAGGGTATAGCATCATACTATTTAAATAAACTAAATCAAAATGATGCTCTCTTAAGAATTTAGCAAATTGTTTACTGGTTATATACACATGAAAATACCCCAACCATGTTCGCCAATCAGAAAAGCTTTTGTTGTATGGTATGGCACATAATGATGGAAGAAAGAACACCGTCACGCCAAGTTTACGAAACTCTTCGGCTAGAGGTCCATTCTCTTTTTAATAAAACAGATGGGGCATATTTTTGTCTATCAAGTCCCTTAATGATGTTTAGCAAACAAAAACTTGCTCCTCCAACACTTGACACATGATGTACATATAGAATCCTTTTCATTATTATATGCTATTAATGAGGTTTAGTATCCTTTTAGCTTGATAGCGGTTATTCTTCTTCTCCAATACAAAGTTGCGGCACTCTTTTCCTTTTTGTTGAATAACATCGTTTGATAGCGAAAGAGCTTCCATCATACTCTTGTAGAAACCATCAACACTTACGTCTTCCATATAATATAAATATGGGTCATATTCTTCTGGGAAGCATGGCAATTTCGTAGTTAATACTGGGGTACCTGTAACCATATATTCATGGTTCTTTGATGGAAAAAGAATAGTATACAAAATCCTCATGTGTTGGACGAGGATTTATCAAGAATGTTGCTTTCTGTTCAGCCTCTACGACTTCTTTATTAGGGGCAATGCCTTTTGTAAATGATACGTGGATCTTTTTTGGATATAACGTGGCAACTCCTTGCAGAAAGCCCCATCCCCATATAAAACAAGACGAATGTCATCTTGTGGAAGTTTTGAAAATGCTTCTACCAATAGTTTCAAACCATGACGCTCATGTATACAGCCTGCATATACAATGTCTCTTGTGGATGATTTTTCTATGTTGTTCAATTCAACATCTTTCATACTCTCGTCTACAGAGCCCTCCATGATTATGAATGGTTTATTCTTCTTATTAAGTACTTCATTTACATACTTCGTCATGAACACGCAAGCATCAAAGTCTTGGATAAAATCTTTGTTTATGCGCTCAACCATATTCTGAATAAACTTATTTCCAAGTTTCTTTGTCACCATTCCAGGCATGTCGGTAACAATACCAACACACTTTACTCCCGTAAGTTTACAAGCGTACAAAGCTGCAATGCATGCACTTCGGGTCAAAGCGTCACAAAAACGACTTTCTCTTTTCTTTCTGTCATACACCAAGCAAGTATTTTGAAGAAAGAATATACGAAGATTCCAAACTGTCGAATAAAAGGGAGATTCAAAAATGGTACATGATGGAATATAACACCATTCTCTTCGCAATTATTAATTCCCCAAAACTTTTTCTTGCTAATCTTGCTTGATACAGCACGAATTGAGAGGGTTTCAACCTTGACTCCGTTCTTTATAAAACCTACAGATAGGAGTTTACTGAACTTCTGAATAGCATAACCTGGGTTTTGCCCCGTCATCTCTCGCAACTTCTCTATCTCAGCACTGGCGGAGAAGTTGGTCACAAACATTAATTTTGTTATCATCTTATTTTTTCAATTTCTGCATTCAATCTTTCCTTTGACTGTTCTACTAGTTTGTCTTTTTAGCTTATTCACATTCCCAAAATCAATAGGTTTGTCCAAGCGTACAATTTCGTTTTCATTGTGGATGATTCGGTCACTCAATCCAAAATATGATAGCGCATCCTCAATTCTGGTATTTGTACCAGCTTCAGGTAAAAGTGTACAAAATTGTTTGTTAAACAGTACCGAGAATATGGTGGCATGGAATGATGCAGACACAATAAAGTCAGAGTAATAAATCAAGTTTAGCAAGTCCTTCGGACCAGTATCTTTTAAAAAAATAATCACATTCACATTTCTTGCGGAAACCACAGACATGCACCACTTTTAGATTCATTTTCTTTGCTATATATTCTACTGTCTGTGATAATAGACTTGACTTATCCGCAAGATACATCACAAAATACGGCTCTTTAATAATAGCTTCCTTTCCTATAAAAGGCATGTAGTCTCGTTTATCAAGAAGCAATACTGGGTCTGCTGCGTGATATACTGGAACTTGAGTATATGGTTGAAGCATGGTGACTGTTGATTGTTCACGAAGTCCTATACTGTAAAAATCTGCTATTTTTTTCGAGAGGTCCTTCAACTCTTCTTTGGCAAAGGAGTTACGCCCCATACTGGTTCCGTATGCAATTTTTTTTTCTGTCTTTAACAAAGGTCAGTTTATAGGCATCATCTTTTCCACAAGGATGGAAACTATTCCATATTTGATCACCACCTGCTATAAAGATGCTGTTTTCTGTATCCAATTCTCTAAGCTCCTTTATGGTGCGATATATCTTACCTTTAGGTAGGTAAGTATTGATAAATTGTTCATACCTTTGATGCTGGCGTTTATAAGCA
>VOFC01001088.1_pt1 | contig 12001 bp, 20 predicted proteins | sample 5384161 | NCBI WGS metagenome assembly VOFC01 (sample SAMN12384722, study PRJNA508395) | human gut metagenome | isolation source: healthy gut B | host: Homo sapiens | reverse complement strand
TAGTGTATTTAACAAAAGAGGCAAAAGTTTTTTGACCCAGCAGTCAAGAGTGGTAGATTTCTTGCAGAGATTTACAAACGGCTAATGGAAAGCCAACTAATGGTACAGGCATTTCCAGAAGAACAGAAGAGAAGGCAACACATAATAGACAATCAGATATATGGCTTCGCCACTTCTGGAATCGCAGCTACACTAGTAAGAAGGCAGTTGTATGATGACCCTACACTTGTAAAAACATCTATTTCACAACTGCAAAAGGACATAGTAAAAAAGATACAAGGGCATTCAGCAATATGAAATTTGAAATCTTATCGGCGGTATGGATACAATCACACGATAGTTCTCCGCTGCAAGCAGGCGGATGAGCAGCGGCGAAAACGCGATGATACCGCCCGCGCAGAGGTAGATTGCGCACGGAGGTTCATGCTTCGTTCGCCTCTGAAAAGGTGAAGAAAATGCCTGCTGTCAAGAATGGTTTCAAAATTGAGATTTTTAATGTCCCGACATCGTGATCGTGGAGATGCAGCCCTATTACTTTGCTTTTCAGCTTTCTGTTTGGAATTGCTTTTCAGCCTTCTGCCTGATATAATAATGGTAGCATAACGCGAGAAGCTTATCAATAGGATCGGGTGTATTTATGTGAACGCCAAGACCTGATCGGACAAAGAAAGGGTGGGGAGAATGTTATGTCAGAGATAATGTGGCACATCTGCATTTCGAGCATCTACACCCGTGACCGAGTTAGAATGCTTTCTACGATGGGAACGCTTTAATTGCGATTGTGGTCGGAATTCATTGATACTGTTATCTTTTTTTGAGCTTTGCTTATGGCTGGATACAAATGTTAAGGGAGATATTGATATGGCATTTTTAAATGAAAACGAATGGATACGCCTCAATGAGATCGCATACAATATTTCATTTATCTATACAGTAGAGGAAATGCAGCATGAAATTCTGAACCGATGGCTTCCTTTTTTGATTTCGTATGATAGCGCAATTTTTGCCCGAATCTCTACTGCGGAGAATGGATCCTATCAGTTTCAGGCCCCAGCGGCTTTTCATCTGCCTCAGCAGGCTGTCGATGTCTGGATGCAGGAAAGCCTGAATTCAGATGCTTTTCGCTGGGCGCTGTATACCTGTGAAGGCGGTGCTTTTCGGGAATCTATGGCATCTTCGGATGAACAGGTGAATAGCAGCGGAATCTACCAGAACTTCTATCTGCCCAATCGCTTGGCATATTCCGTCGGCCTTTCCATCTCCTTTCGAGAAGAACCGGTCGGCTTATTGAAATTGTACCGGCAAGCTGATAAGCCTCCGTTTAGCGAACAGGATATGTTTGTATTGGAGCAGTTGCACAAGCACTTTGCATACCGTTTAGTATATGAAGCAAAAAGGGAGACACCCGCTATTTTTACGCAAAGGATATCATGAAAAGTTGTGCAGCCAGTACGGCTTGACCAGTCGAGAAGGGAAATGTTAGATCTGACCGTACACGGGCTGTCAATGAAGATATCGCTCAAAAAATGAATATCAGTATCCATACGGTAAAAAACATTTCCACAGCATATATACCAAAATGAATGTGCGTAACCGGATACAGATGATCCAGAGTCTTCCTGTATCAACCAACAAGATCGATTTTGATGCGCTATAAATAAAACTCGGGAAAAATGTACCGCCTGCATTGGCTAAACTGCATTATCCTTTGGTAGTATATAAAGATTCGTTGGTCTTACATCGGGACACAGAAGGCTTGTCTAAATAATATACAGACTACATAAAATGGAACTGGCGCTGAATTTTAACGCCGGTTCCATTTTGCTATATTTGGGGTACAAAAGTTAGGGGATGCATATGAAACGAAGCGATATTTGGTGGGCAGCTGCTTATGGGTTGTTGGCTGTGTTTACGGTACTCTTTTGCGTCACAGGAGGCTTTGCCAAGGTCAATATAGCGTATCCTTATCTGGCAGGTTTTGCGCAATTCGCTGTCTATGCTACGGCGGGTGAGTTGCTCTCCGGACGTCTGTTGGAGGGAACTTGGCAGATCAACCGGGCGACTTGGTTCAAAAGCCTGAGTTGGGGAATAGGAGGCGTCCTTGTCACGCTGGCCTTTACCGTGTTCAGCCAAGGTACCCAGCAAGCCATGGCAGCAGGTCTTCTTCCGGGATATGGAAATGCTCTGGCACAGGCCTTTTTACCAGCGTTACCAATAATCTGTTTTTTGCTCCTATTCATTCCGCTCTGATGCGAGTATGTGGAAATTATGCTGAAATACGCTTTTTGGCGGGACAGCATATCACTCCACGCCAAGCGGTGGACTCTGTAGATTGGGGAGAATTGATCGATTTTACTCTGTTTAAAACGATTCCTCTTTTTGGATCCCCGTCAATACCGTGGGATTTCTTCTTCCACAAAGAATATCGTATCGTATATGCAGCGGTGCTTTCCTTGGCATTTGGAATATTGATGACTGTTCTCAAATTAAGGGAACGGAAGAATCAGAGTAGAAAGGAGTTACCTATATGATTCAAATTTCAGACAACACTCAGCAGATCCAACCCTCCAAGATTCGAAAAATGTTCAATAAGGCGCTGGAGTACGATCATGTCGTATTAGTTTTACACTGGGAGAGCCAGATTTTACTGCCTCGCCGAACGTAGTGGAGGCTGGGTGCAGCATTCGTGGAAGGAAAGACCAAGTATTCCAGAAAATGCAGGGGCTGCTGGCTCTGCGCCGGCGATTGCAGCGTATCTCCATCGCACAGAGGGACTCTCTTACGATCCTGCAAGCCAAATTGTGGTGACGCCTGGAGCCATGGGAGCCTTGTTTTTGGCGCTGAAAGTGCTGCTGAATCCTGGGGATGAGGTTATCGTCCAACGAACCCTGCTGGACTAATTATGTCCAACAGATTCGGATGTGCGGCGGCGTGCCGGTGTCGGTGAAACCAACGCACAACGGGGATTTGATTTGGATGTATCCGCTATTGCCGAAGCTGTTACCGATAAGACAAAGGCCATTATTCTAAACAGCCCATGCAACCCCACAGGAGCTGTAGCCAGCACTGAAACGCTGCTCCAACTGGCCGAATTGGCCCAGAAGCAGGACCTGAGTAATCTTGGCTGATGAGGTGTATAAGCACATCCTCTTTGATGGAAGGACTTATACAAGCTTTGCTGCTTTCTGCCTGAATGAAAGAACGGACCCTGGTTATTGATAGCCTTTCCAAAACCTATGCGATGACCGGTTGGCGTATCGGTTATGCTGCCGGACCGGAAAATGTGATCCGGAATATGGTCAAGCTGCAGGAAAATGTCAGTGCTTGTGCGGCCACTCCCTGCCAGGTCGCGGCTATTGAAGCTTTGGAAGGTCCACAAGACCACTTGAAGTATATGGTGGAGCAGTATCGCCTGCGCCGTGACTATGTGATGAGGCGGATATCTGAGATCCCTGGTTTGTCCTGCCATGCTCCGGCTGGGACTTTCTATGCATTTATTGACATCAGTCAACTGGGTATGCCTTGTGAAGAATTTGCCATGAAGCTGCTGGAAGAACGACAGGTGGTAGTGGTACCCGGCCCCTTTGGCGGATTTGGCGAGGGATATATCCGTCTGTCCTATGCGACATCCATGCAGTGCCCGGAGCAGGGGCTGCAGGAGCTGGAGGAGTTTGTCAGATCCCATGAGACTAAGGGGGACCCCGCATGAGTATGATCAACGGTACCCGCTTATATGATCATTTGACCCGACTTGGGCGAATCGGTTTTGTGCCGAAAGAAGGAACCACACGATTGCCGTATACCCCTGCCTGCGACGAAGGACGAATCTAATCTATGTTCAACAGTGCATGGAACAGGCAGGACTTCAAACATCCGTCGATCCTGTAGGGAATCTGATCGGTACGCTTCCGGTCAGGAGAGATCATTTGCATTGATCCCACATCGATACGGTGCCGGGGAGGCGGGATTTACGACGGAACCTATGGTGTGTTGTCCGGAATCGAGTGTGTGCAGCGCGCCTTAAGGAGTTGGGATATCAAAAATCGGCATCCCATCCGGGTGATTGCATTTACCGAGGAGGAGGGCAAATGTCATTGGCGGAACTTTTTGGAAGTAAAGGCATTTACCGGCGGAGAGAGATTGATGAAGCTATGCGGCCAAATCTGGCCCTCCACGGACTTACAATGGAGCAGGTCGGCGCCTGCCGAAGAGATTCGACCCAATACCAGTGTTACTTGGAGTTACATATTGAGCAGGGGGCCGAAAGGATGCAAATTAGATGGTATTGCTGCCGAAGAGCTGACCCAATACCAGACGGGAGTTACATATTGAGCAGGGGCGTAGCTGATGGTATTGCATCGTGCGCTATCGCATGATTTGCAATCATGCAGGCAGCACACCCATGCATCTGCGGGATGACGCGCTGGTGAAAGCCTGCCGGATCATTACCCAGCTTATGGAACGGACTGAGGCCGCTTCGCCGGATATGGTTCTGCACTGTAGAACCCTTCAGGTGTTCCCAGTGAGCGGTCAATGTGATTCCGGGCAAGGTGGAGTTTATTGTGGAACTGCGCAACCCAACGATGGAGCCCATGGATCAGGTCATTGACTCCGTGCTGAAAGAGCACCCGGAGCTGGTAGGCGAAGAATATATTCGCCAGTCGCCTACCCAGTGCAGTTCTAAGCTGATAAAGCTGAGCGAGACACTGTGCCGCAACCGCGGTATCCGTTTTCGCAGAATGTTCAGCGGTGCAGGACACGATCTGATGAATTGGGGAAAAGCGGTCCCTCCATGCTTCTGTTCATTCCCAGCAAAGACGGGATTAGCCACTCTATCCGAGAATACAGCGCTCCTGAGGACTTGTACCAGGGAGCTGAGCTGCTGATGAAGATGGTTCAGGCTTTGGACCAAGAGGAGGGAAAATTGTGAAGATCAAAATCATCAATCCCAATACGACGCAATCCATGACTGAAAGTATAGAAAATTTAGCACGTCGAGTGGCACGCAGCGACACTCAGGTTTGGGCGGTTACCCGACATCCGGGCCGGACAGCATCGAATGTTATGTGGATGAGTATTTGGCTGTTCCGGGGTCCTGAAAGAAGTGATCCGGGGAGACCGAGAGGAAGGCGCCGATGCATTTATCATCGCCTGCTTTGGTGACCCTGGGCTTCAGGCAGCCAGAGAGGTCACCTCCAAGCCTGTGCTGGGTATCTGTGAGTCGGCCATTGCTGCTGCCAAATTTATAGCGCCGTACTTTTCTATCGTATCGGTCTTGGATCGGTCTCGCAAGGTCACAGAGGATGTGGTGTCCAACTATGGAGCGGAAAAGTTTTGCCGTTCTATCCGATCCACAGGTTTGAGCGTGCTGGAATTTGGCAGGGACCCCAAGAAGGGATTGGAAGCGTTAGCCTATCAGGGAAAGTTAGCCGTGCAGCAGGACGGCGCCGAATGTATTTTGCTGGGGTGCGCTGGTTTCGTGGACTTTGTTGAGGACCTGTCCGCCCAGCTGGGCGTTCCCGTGTTGGATGGGGTAATGCCAGCAGTTAAATTTGCGGAAGCCATGGTAGATATGGGGCTGCGTACCAGCAAGGTGTCTACTTGGGGCTTCCCAGAGCAGAAGAATATCGTAGGCTTTCCCATGTTTACCAAACAAGAATTGATATTTTAGGAGATGACAGTATGCGTACCTTGATTAAAGGAGGCACAATCGTAACCGCAGAACAAGAGTATGTGGGGGATATCCTGGTGGAGGGCGATGTGATCCGCGCAATGGGGACACATTTGGACGAAGCTGCAGATCGTGTGATAGACGCCAAAGGTAAATATGTGTTTCCGGGAGGCGTAGACCAGCACACTCACTTTTCCGCCCTGTGTAATGTCGGCAACCGTGACACCGCCGGATATGAGACGACCGACTCTGCTATTGTAGGCGGCACGACCACCATTGTGGACTTTGCTCCGCAGGATCCAGATCGCGGACTGCTGGATTCCATTGATTATCGAATCAATGTGCGGGCGAAGGATAAGTCTTGTGTTGATTTTGCACTGCATTCCATGGTAACATATATTATGGACAGTATCTTTGATGAGATCGAAGAATTTCCTCGGAGAGGCATTTCCAGCATCAAGATTTTTATGGCCTACAACGGCTCTCCGCTTCATGTAGATGACGGTACTTTCTTCCGTATTCTGGAGAAGAGCCGACAGGTTGGCGCTACGGTATTTGTGCACGCAGAGAATGGAGAGATCCTGAATTTCCTCCGCAGCGAGTGTGTAAAGAAGGGCCAACTGACGCCGCATTACCATTATGTTTCCCGTCCGCCTTTTTACTGAGGCGGAGGCGGTGCGCCGGGCTATTTATCTGGCTGGTCAGACCGATACGCCTCTTTATATTGCTCATATGACCTGTCGGGAAGCCATTGCTGAATTACAAAAGGCCAAGGGAACTGGCCAGCGGGTTTCCGGCGAGACTTGCACTCACTATCTGACCACCACTAAGGAAGTTCTGGATAATCCGGATTTCAATGAAGCGGCTAAGTTCGTTTGCTCCCCGCTTTGCGGGATCGTGAGGACTGCGAGGCTCTTTGGCAGGCATTATCCGACGGACTGCTGACGGCGGTCTCATCCGACCACTGCGGTATAGATGTGGCAGAGCTCAAGCAGGCCGGCAGAAATGATTTTACTCAGATTCCAAACGGTTCCCCCGGCGCCGGTGATCGACTGCATATGGTGTGGACCGAAGGTGTATGCACGGGAAAGCTGACCCGCCAGAAATTTGTAGATGTTATTGCCACTCAGCCGGCAAAAAATCAACGGTATCTATCCGAGAAAGGGAACGCTGGCGGTAGGTTCTGACGCAGATGTTGTCATTTTCGATCCCAATTATGAGGGGACAGTTCATCTGGCAGATAATCCTAACGGCGTGGACTACAACCTCTATGAGGGCCGTCGTCAGTCTGGTCGGGGTGGAGACGGTTCTGCTGCGAGGCCAGGTTGTAGTGGAGAACGCCAAGTTTGTGGGCCGCTACGGCCGGGAAAATTCATCCCTGCAAATATGTACGCATCCGGTTACGAAAACCGAAATTAACCAAGTGTGATCCGTAGTTACTCGCGCTGCCAAAACCGAAGATGTTGGGAGCGGTGGGAGGCTGGAAACCGGGTGAGCAAAACTTTTGGTCTGTTCATGAAAATATACGGTATATAGTATGATCAGTCTCGTTCAAAGCTGATATGCCGTGTCTTGATTTTGCAAGACTTACGTTTTGCGCATCCCTGGACCGAGAAAGTGAGGAGGTGTGATTTGCAGATTCGGATAGGGCCTGTAGTTGCGGAAGCAGAGATTCCATGAAAAAAACCATAGATAATTTATAACAGGAGGCTTGTTATATGGATACTACATATGGAGTGTTGTGTCTCATTCCCCCATCGTGGCAATCGGATTGGCCCTGTGGACCAAACAGACGATTTTCTCTTTATTCATCGCGGTTTGGTTGGGGTCCACAATGATGAACGGCTTTAACCCTTTGGTTGGTTTTGTCAAAATTATCTCGGACTATATGATCCCCTCTCTCAGCGGAAATGCATCTTTGATTATTTTGGTTACACTCTCCGGCGGTATGATCGCCATGCTCCGTAACACTGGTGCTGCAGAGGCCTTTGCTACCAAGATGACAAAGGTTATCAATACTGCCAAGAAGGGGCAGATCGTTACTTGCCTGAGCGCCTTCATTTTCAGCTATACGGAGCCCTGCCTCATGCTTGGTACTATCATGCGGCCCGTTACTGACATGGTGCGCATCTCTCGAGCAAAATTGGCTTATATCCCGGGATTCCATGGGATGCAATTTAGCTGCGCTTTCTCCCATTAGCAGCTATGGTCCCTTTATCACGGGACTGATTGCCGCAGAGCTGTTGGCAAGCGGCGTTGAGGGCAACGAATGGGGCATCTGGTTGAATATGCTTCCGTTCAATCTGTACGGCGTATTTGCCATGATTTCTGTTTTGATCGTTGCTGCTTTCGGCTTGAACTTTGGCCCTATGTACAAGGAAGAAAAGCGGGCCAGAGAGACAGGAAAGCTGCTGGACGACGGGGTTCAGCCCTTGGTTCCAGAGGTGAAAAATGAGCTGCCCGCAGATTATAAGCTTACTATGTGGAACTTTATTATCCCTGTTGTTTGCCTGTTTGGTTCTCTCTTTGCCACCATTTTCTGGTCCGGCGATCTGGTTAACAACGGGTTGGTGGGATGCTTCCGCAGTGCCAACATTACACTTGCTATTTGCATCGCCTTTATGGGTGGCGCGCTGGGTGCGGGCATCATGGGTGTAAGCACCAAGCTCTTCAGCGTGACCAAGCGTTCGATACCTTTGTCAACGGTATGGCCGAACTGATCTCGGTTCCCTTTATTCTGGTGTGCGCATGGTCCTTGGGCTCTATCGTCAAGGGTATGGGGACCAGCGAGTTTCTGATCCATATTGTGGAGCAGTACCTGACTCCCGGCATGGTTCCGGCTTTGGTATTCCTGTTTGGCGCACTCATTTCGTTCTCGACCGGTTCCTCTTGGGGCGTGTGGTCTATTATGATGCCCATTGCTTTCCCAATGGCCATCGCCTTTGATATTTCCATTCCGTTTGTTGTTGGCGCCGTGATTGGCGGTGGTCTGTTCGGCGACCAGTGCTCCCCTATCTCCGATACGACTGTGCTCTCTTCTACCGGTGCTTCCTGCAACCATATCGTCCATGTTATGACGCAGCTGCCCTACGGAATTACGGTTGGTATTTCGGCTTTCGTGGGATTCCTTTTTGGCGGACTGACCGGACAGTATGTCTTGAGTATTGCGGTTACTGCTGCTATTCTGACAGTGAGCCTGTTTACTCTGACTCAGCTTACCAAACGGCGTTACCCTGAGAAGGTACACTAACTGCTTTGTCGTTGGAATAGGAGACATTTATGAAAAAGATTGATACCATTGTGGTGGCCCCGCATTTCTATACGATGGAAGGGAGCCGGCGGGCTATCATAGTGATGCCGCTATGGCTGTAGACGGAGGCAAAATCTTGAAGGTGGGCAACCGGCCTGAGATTTTAGCGGAGTATACAGCTGAGGAAATGATCACCTTGGATCATCATATGGTGCTGCCTGGGTTTTATCGACGGCCATATGCATACTGCATGCAATATTATGCGCGGATTGGCCCAAGACACCAACAGTTGGATGATGTTCGGCCTCCAGCCCTTTGACAACGCGGTGAATGACGAGGAACGGGATGCGGGCAGCCGAGTGGCCATTCTGGAGGCCGTCCGGGCAGGCACTACCACACTGGGCGACTATGATTCCAAAATGGAAAATGTGTGCTTTCATCGATAAGGTGGGCGCCCGAGGGAATATTGCACAGACGATTCGAGCGGCTAAACGATGGGTTTATCAACCGGGCGAACTCTATGAGTTTGATGATGCCATGGGAGAGGAGAGCCTGAATCGAAACATTGATCTGTATAATAAATGGAACAACAAGGCAGGGGGACGGATTAAGATCCTGTTTGGCCCGCAAGGCGCTGACTTTGTCAGCCCGGAGATGCTGCTGCGTATCCAAAAGGCGGTCAAGGAGCGGGGTACCAAAATCCATATGCATGTGCAGCAAGGAGATCGAGAGACCTATCAGATCGTCCAGCGCTATGGCAAGCGTCCTACAGCCTTTCTGGATGAGTTGGGCTATCTGGATGAATCTCTTATTGCAGTCCATCTTACTGACTGTACAGATGAGGAAGCTGCCCTTATTGCCAAACGAGGTGCCTCAATGATCGTTAATCCGGGTTCGATCGGCATCATTGATGGCATTGTCTGCCCAAGTGTTGTTTTCCAGCAGGCGGGCGGTGTGGTGGCCTTGGGTTCCGATCAGGCTCCGGGCAACAACTGCCATAACATCATCAATGAGATGAAAAATGTTTGCCTCTTCAACAAGATCAAGTATCAGAATCCGGAAGTTATGCCCGCCGGAAGGCCCTGCGTATGGCCACCATTGAGGGTGCCCAAAGAAGCGATTGGCTTGGGCGATACCGTAGGCTCTCTTGAGCCTGGAAAATGCGCGGACTATATTGCTATAGATCTCAATTGTCCCTCCATGTTACCGGTGTACACTTACCCAATGCGCAACATGGTACCTAATCTGGTTTACAGTGCCAGGGGGATCCGAGGTTTCGCTGGTTGCAGTGGACGGCAAAGGTCATAATGCGAGACGGCGCGTTTACCTATGTAGATGAAAAAGAGTACTTAAATGAGATATCTAAGTACCAGATGACATCGGCTCGGCGTGCAGCAGATGAGTTCTTCTCCATTGATGGGACCAATGCTCATTTTATGCGTGAGGATAAGCTGTAAGCAAGCTGTTTTGGGGCCTGAGGAAAGATTTCCGGCGGTCGGATATTGCGCGGTTGAATGGTTCGTCTCCAGCCATACAATTACGAGCGCTTTGTTCAGGCGGACCACTTGGAGTTTTCTTTCGGTGGCGGGGAAGCTAACGTAGCTGTTTCGCTGGCTAACTACGGCCTTGACGCCGTCTACGTCGCAAACTGCCCGCGCATGCCATCGGACAGGCTGCGGTCAACTCTCTGCGCCGCTACAGCGTGGATACCTCTATGATCGTGCGTGGAGGCGACCGTATCGGTATCTCCTATAATGAGAAAGGCGCGTCTCAGCGCGGTTCCGTTTGCATTTATGACCGGGCGCATTCTGCCATTCAGGAGTCCACTCCCTCCGACTTCGACTGGGATGTGATTTTTGAAGGCGCGGACTGGTTCCACTTTACCGGTATCACGCCTGCGCTTGGCCCCAACATGGTGGATGCCTGCCGTGACGCCTGCAAGGCGGCGAAGGCACACGGGCTCAAGATTAGCTGTGATCTCAACTACCGCGGCAAGCTGTGGAGCCGTCAGCAGGCACGCGAGGCCATGACTGATCTGTGTCAGTACGTGGACGTATGCATTTCCAACGAGGAGGATGCCAAGGATGTGTTCGGCATTGAGGCGGAGGCGACCGATATCTATGCCGGCGAGATCAACCGCGAGGGCTACAAGTCCGTTGCAAGACAGCTTGCTGATCGGTTTGGCTTTGAAAAGGTTGCCATCACGCTGCGCGAGTCCCGCTCGGCGTCCGACAACGGTTGGAGCGCCATGCTGTTTGACGCTGTCGGCGATGAATACCATTTCTCCAAAAAATATGACTTGCATATCGTTGACCGCGTGGGTGGCGGCGACAGCTTCGGCGGCGGTCTGATTTACGCACTGCTCGCCGGTAAGGGCAATCAGCGGGCTGTGGAATTTGCCGTGGCGGCCTCCGCGCTCAAGCATACCGTCGAGGGCGATTATAACATGGTTACAGCGGCCGAGGTGGAAAAGTTGGCCGACGGCGATGGTTCCGGCCGCATCCAGCGCTGAATTGATTTTTAAAATATTCCCTGAATTTATAAAGTGCCATTGTAAGCTGCTGATCACTTCAAGATAGGGACTCTTGCGATTCTTCACCTTCCTTTCCTGAGTACGGCATTGTTCGTTGGTGAAAGGGTCTGATACCCTGCCAAAGCGACGAACAATGCCAAGGGAGCGCAATGTTGGCAGACGAATAATAAGACCACGCAGCCCAGCGGGGCAGTGCCAGAGAGGAAGCGGACGCACGCCAGAGGCGTGCATTCGCTTCCTCTGGTTTTTCTTTGCCCAAATGTGAGAGAGAAGTGAGATGCGCCAGGTAGCAGCAAGAGTGAAGCACCCATGCTTCGGCGTTCGAGTCACACCAGTTCATAAAAACGACCGGCTGCATCTCTAAAATGTCGCCTGTGCGAAAAAGATGATAAATATATGAAAACACCGCACTTTCGTGCAGAGTTTTCTGTGCTGCATCTTTCATCAACACATTTTGTCAGGGCGGCTTTTATTCGGATATTTTTGTTTTTGCCATTTGAAAATATCTATGTACTACAAAGAACGCCAAAGTTTACTTATCGTCCAT
>VOFC01001005.1_pt1 | contig 12001 bp, 16 predicted proteins | sample 5384161 | NCBI WGS metagenome assembly VOFC01 (sample SAMN12384722, study PRJNA508395) | human gut metagenome | isolation source: healthy gut B | host: Homo sapiens | reverse complement strand
GCAACAGCAACACCATCTGAGAAGCATTTATCGTTCGTGAAGATTTTCCAATCTCCAGCATAGAATCATCTGCAGCACTACCTCCAAAGGAACACAGCCTACTACATCTTCAATACCCTTTACATACTCTTCTTCCTCAGCTGGAGAAGCTATCATGTAGAAGTATGCGGGAGCCTTATCTGTTCCAACTTTAGCCATTGCCTCTTTAGCAACTTTTCTTCCTGTTTCTCTTGGATTTTTTCCACGCTCTGAACCAGCAACTCCAACAGCAGTTTCGTCTCCTATTGCAAGCATTCCTGCAAATCCACTTTCTGATGAAATTACTCCATCTGGTACAATTATTGCTCCTGAAGAAGTACATCCAATTATTGGAGCTGTTCCTAAAACTGATTTTGCTCCTTCTAGTAATTTATTCTGATTGTATTTTACAGAACTAAATAAAAAGGCAACTTTAGTCTCTATAAGTTTACAACTGCCTTCTCAGCACACGCTTTACCAGCTGTATAGCTGTCTTTATCTGTGCTAAAATTATCTATAAGCGAAGCTTTTGATTTATTACAAACAATATCTTTGAAGGTAAGGAATTACTAACTGCAAAAATAAATTGCAATAACTTCCTTTTACTTTACTAAAAATCACATAAGAATCGAGTGTAATTGGTAATACCTTTTTATGAAAATTTATGCCAAAATATGCGAATACAAATTAAAAGGATTTATTATGAAACGAAAAAGTAACTTATATCAAAACATATATGATTTTAATAATATTCTTAGTGCATTTAATGAAGTATGTAGAAACACAAAAAATAAAAAGAAAGTAGAATATTTTAAAGAATACAAATGTATTTATATTTCTCGTATTTATAATATATTAAAAATGAAGAATACGCTGTTGGACCATATAATATTTTTACTATATATGAACCAAAAGAACGTAGAATAGTAAGTCAAAATATGCAAGACAAAGTTGTAAATCACTTAGTATCCAGGTATATTTTATATCAAGCAGTTCTTCCCTGTTTATTAGATTTTAATGTTGCAAGCCGTAAAAATATGGGAATGCGTAAAGGGTTAGAACTATATAAAAAAATACAGAAACTATTATTCATCTCGTTATGGAACATACTACATTTTAAAGTGTGATATAAGTAAATTCTTTGCAAGTATAGATCATGACATTTTAAAGGAAAAACTAAAAAGAAGAATTAAAGATAAAAAGCATTGAAAATTTTATTTAATATAATTGATAGTGATACCGAAGGGCTTAGCATAGGAAATATGACTAGTCAAGTACTTGCAATTTTCTATTTAAATGATATGGATCACTTTATTAAAGAAAAAACTAAAAATTCACGGAGTTATACGTTATCAGGATGATTTTTTATTGTTTCATCAATCAAAAAGAGTATTTAAAATACTGTTTAGCCGAACTAACAAAAATTTTTAGAAAAAGAAAAACTCACTTTAAATAAAAAGACTAGAATATTTAAGAGTACAGACAATTTTATTTTTTATAGGTAGAAATAAATATGGAAATTATGCAAAATATAGGACCGTAAAAAGAAGAATAAAAAAACAATTATATTTATATAATACCAAACGTATAAAATTGAATAGTTTGATATCTACAAGAATATGTTACAAGCATCTATGCAATAATAAATTAAAATTTTAAGCATAAAAAGAGGCGTTTTGCCTCTTTTAAAATAGTTTTTAAAACATACTCCTCTTCGAGTAAATTTACCTACTAACAAATATATTTATCTATTTTAGATTTATAGTTATTTCTAACTACAGGATATAAGTTTGTTTCTATATTATCTCTTATGCAATTTATAATCACATAACCACAGTTTATAGAATCTAGGGGGCGCAAACGATTGTTGTTGTTATTCGTGTTGCCATCCGAGTTGAACATGTTGTTACCGTTCATGTTCGTGTTCGCATTGCGAAGCCCGAAGTTAGCATTACTTGAGTTAGTATTCACATAGCGCGAAGCAACCCAAACAAAAACAGCTAAAACACAAGTCCACATCCCGACAACTATACCCTATTATTTATAGATTTTTTCCAACCCACTAAGTATTTTACAATTTCATTAATTGAATCACCAAATTTAATAAATCTTTTTTGTATTTATTATTTCTTTTTTCATAACTTAAATTGATTAGAAAATCTATTACCTTAATTTTTGCCATGCTTTTTATCAAGCAATTCTTCTTTTCTTGAATCGTTTGAAGTTGTATTAGCTTCATATACTAATTCCAATAAATCGTAGCTTATATTTCTAATTCTATTTTTTTATTTCTATATCTTTTTAGGAAAATTATCCATATTTTTATCTATATTTTTTAATAGTTCCCTAATAAATTCTATTACTTTAAATTTTTCTTGTTGCATATATATTCCTCTATATAATTTAATACTTTCTTTTAAGTCTTCCTCATAAACTCTTTCAACTAAATACTCGTTTATTTTGTCTATTCTTCTCATATTGTTAACATATATTTTAGCAACCTCAAAACTTTTATCATACGTATTTAGATTTTTAAAGTCTTGCTGTTCATCTATTGTATAATTATCTCGCCTGTCTATTAACAAGTAATTAATTTTTTTATTTTCTAGTCCAGCTTGAACTTTTTTATTACTTTCTTTGGAAATCCTACGACATCCACATTTTCTTCTTTTGTTATTTTATAATTAAACAAATTGGAGATAATATAGGCATCTTTACCATATGCACGGTAAAAATTTCCAACTCTTATCAAAGCAATATATTTTGGATGAATTTCCTTAATTTCTTTTACAATTGTTACTATTCCCATATTATTCTCCATACACAAATTTGCACAAATCTTTCAATATTAATAAATTTAAAAAACTATCTTGCCAAGACACTTACAAGCAAAAATTATTAAAAATTTACACACTATTTCTTGACAAGACCCTTAGTTTTTAATTTTTTTTTAAATTTTAGGCTCAGGAGACCATAGGCCTCCTAGGAGCCTTTCGACGCTTTTGCTTCTTTCTCTATTTTATTGTCCATGCTCCGTTTGTGTCTTTCTCTCCTGTTAGGACACTAGATGATAGAGAAACTAGGGGCGCAAACGATTGCCGTAGTTAAACGTGCTGCCATCCGAGTTGAACATGTCGCTACCGTACATGTACGTGCTCGCAAAGCGAAGCCCGAAGTCAGCAATACTTGAGTTAGCATACACATAGCGCGAAGCAACCCAAAACCAATTTGAATTTTCTAGTATTGCTGCTGCAGCTCCGTAATTTGTTTCATTTATTGGTATATTATAGTATGTTTGTGTTACTGTTAATCCACTATCTCCTGCTGTATCTGATTTTTCTGCTGTTGGTGTTGTATATCCTTTACTACTTTCTTTATATGGATCTATTGTTTTTTACTATATCTGGTTTTGTTACACTTGTTGATGTGATTCCTGCTCCTATTTGACTTGCGTATAATTTTGGATATTGTTTGTTACCTGTATATGTTTTTGGTGTTCCATATGTTACTTCATTTTATATGCATTTCTTGCTGTGAATCCTGCATCTGTTAAGTGCTTCTCCATATCTTCTAAGTTTATACTTCTTGCTTTTATTCCTTTGGCTGTATTACTATATAATTTTTCGCATATATCATTTATTAAATATACTCCGTTATTATATCCTAATGCTCCTTGAAAATATACTGTATTACTTGTTGGCTCTGCACTTACTATGTCTATTGTTCCTGTACTCTCGTCTTTATTTATTATCTTCCATTTTAATGTTGTACTACTTTGCGCTACTGTTTGGTCGCTACTTCTTCCGCTTTTGGGCTGCTGTTAATGAATATCCTCCACTTACAACATCGTATGTGTATGCTACCTCATCTCCTATGTTATATTTGCTTAAGTCGGCTGGTGTTCCTCCATTATTTCCACCATTATTTCCACTTCCGCCTTCGTTTTCTTTTTACATATGCTTCCATTTCGTCTGTTAATGCATTTATTGCTTTTTTCCGTATTTGCTTTTCCCTCTGCTGTTTGATTTCTTGCATCCTGTGCTCTACTTATTATTCCATTTTGTCCTAATACTAAATTTAAGCTTATTCCTGCTAATATTAGCAATACTACTATGGTTACCACCAATGCTACTAGTGTTATACCTTTGTTTCCTTTCTTTAATTTTTTCTTTTTCATTTTTTGTTTTCCTCCTCCTACTTTTGTTTTTTTAGCTTTGTGCTTAATGTTTTAATTATAATCGTATACAGCTTATTTTGTTGCTATACATCTCATATTATAATTCTTTATAATTTTTACATTTTTATTATAAAATACCGTTTCCAAAAAATCAATACATTTTTCAACATTTTTCGATTTTTTTTTTAGGGGTAATGCCCCTACTTTTTGTCATTTTTTGGCTTAAAATTAGGGGTTTCGCCCACTTTTATTAGTATAAAATTTATGATATTATATAATAATAACTTTATAAGAGGTGTAAAAATGAAATCTCAAAATAATGAATTTGAAAACGAAAAAAACAAGACTGTTACTGAGTCTTTAAAATCTAATAAATCTAAAAAAACAACTAATGATACTATTGATGCTAAATCTTCTGACAAGAAAAATGTTAACAATAACACTAACACAAAACCCAAAAACTCAAAAAAAAGAAGAAGGATAAAATGGGAAAAAAAAGAAAAAATTTCTAAACCACAAAAAAGTACATTCTTCTACTAAAATAGAAACTGTATCTTTAGAAGAAGATATAAAGCCAGAAAAAGTTTCGGAAAATTCTGAAAGGAATACCACTTTGGATAAAACATTAAAAGATCAAGAGCAAAAAGGACGCTAGCAAAAAGCGTGGTAGGCCACGTAATGTTGACATTAGCAAAACCCAATACTTAAAAGTTGAAAGATATAAACAAGCTCCTAAAGTTACAAATGATGATGTAAAAAGAGTTTTCGAATCTAAACTTAGAAAAAAAAGACTAGTATTAGGACTTACTCAGATAGAAATGGCAGATAAGATTGGTATGTCTGTAGATTTTTATAGAGATATAGAGTCTGGTAGAAATACTGGCAGTATTGCCACTATGCTTAATTTGTGTAATGTTCTTAAAATTCCACCAGATCAATTTTTCGAAGATTTATTAAACGACTTAAAAAACAATCTAGAGATTATAATATTCAGCAATATTTTAGTAATTTCTCTAATAAGGATAGATTAGCTTTAAAAGAGATTAATTATTTATATGGATAAATATTATAATCAAAATGATTAAAATAAAATACTCGCCCAAAAAGGGACGTCCCCTTTGGGCGAGTGCTTTATTTTATTAAAAATGCTGCATATAGCGGTATAGACTTTATAGTTAAATTATTCTTCATCTTCATATGTTTTTGGTGGAATTTGAATTGTTTTTAATAAATTACATTTATAAATTTCGTCAATGAGTTTCTGACTAGATGTTGTCATCAAAGATTCTTCAAAGTCTATTTGGATACATGTATTCCATTTCTTTGTAAAAATATCAAGTTTTTTCACGTTTTTGGGAGATGTTTTTATACTTTTTTCACATTTTTGGGAGATCATTGTGCGTATTTTTACACGTTTCTAGGAGATGTTCATTTTTAAAAGCATCCTTGCCCCTTTGTGATGAAATCATAACTACAGGTAAAAACGTGGTTTCTTTAAGGAAAAAAAAGCCTAAATAGCTTTGTTGCTTCTGCTATTTAGGTGATTTTTTATTTTAAATTATAGTAGTATATTTTTGATTTACTGGTCTCTAATATTTTTTATCTTATGTCTTTTTATCTTGCATCTTTTTACCTTGCATCTTTTACCTTGCATCTTTTTAAGAGTAAAAATTCACCTAAAAAGGAACATCTCTATTTGCGAACTTTACTTTATTAAAAATACTGCATATAGGTGTGTAGGTTTTATTAATTTTTACAAATTTTCTATTTGTTGTTCACTTAACCCTGTTAGTTGACAAATTTCTTCAATACTCATTTTATCTTTTAATTTTGTTTGCCATCATTGCAATTCCTTTCGAAATTCCCTGTGAAATACCTAGCAACATTCCTTCATTTTTAGCTGCTTTTTCTCTAGCTCTCATTTCTCTATTTATTATTCTTGATGCATTTGTCATATCTGCTTCATCTCCCTTCCCATTTTTTATTTTTTCTATAAATTTTTTATAATATTTTCATTCTCTGTTCCTGTTAATTCATATTTTATTAATGTTTCCAATTGTTGATTATTTTCTTCTTTATCTCCATCTAGATTTTCCTGGTTTTCTATTACATCTTCTATATTTTGGTATAATTCTTCTTTTTTCCTTTGAACTTTCTATTAGCATTGCCTTTGATGTTATTAGATTATCTTCTAGCAAGTCTTTTTTGCTAAAATCATTTACATCTATTAATTTATATTCCTCATTTGGTTCTGTAAATCCTTCTAGCTTTTCCTCTATATCTTTTAATTCTTGCTTTTTCCATTTCCTCTTTCCTATATAATACTATTGCAAGTACTTTGTGGTATTTTATATGTTTTATCTTTCAATCTTTTTTGTGTCTATCGCTGAGTCTATTATTGCTTGTTTGTAATTCTGTATTCTATATGCCATTTTGTCATCTATTGTTGACTGATGTTCTATTAAGATAAAATAATCCTTGTCTTTTATTTTATAAACTATGTCTGCTTCTATACTTCCAAATACGCTTGTTCTAAATTCTTTTTTCATATTTTTCTATTTCATTTTCTGATAAGTCCATATTTAAATGTAATTTTAAAAAAATTTACTACTTCTTTTTTTTATTTGATAGCATCTCTTTAAATAACTTGTCATGTTTTTTGTTTATTGAATTATGCTTATATATGGTTCTTCTTCCTCACTCTTCAAACTGAAAGAATGATTGATCATATTTTGTTTTTGCTTTCTTTTTTGCCTCTTTCTTTCCTTCTCTCGAGCTTCTTCTATAAGCATTTGTTCATATATTTCTGATGCTTTTTTCAAGTCTTGGTTTAACATATGTAAAATAATATTCTTTTGTGTATGTCATTATTTCTTTGCCATCCATTGTTTTTAATCCAATTGGCTCATATTTTTGCATTTTCTTCACCTCACATTATAATATATATTTACTCATAAGTCAATATTGTATAACTAATTTTATCGTTTGTTATTTTATTATTTTTTAGTTATTGGATTTTCAATTTTTATTATCTTTGGAATTACTAGAATTAATTTCTTTTGATTTAATCTTTCTTTGAAGAATTTTATTATTTCCTATCTTTTCTAAACTTAAGCTTTTATTATTATATTCAATAAACAGCCATATTTCAAAAGTAAATTCGTACGTCAAATTTCTACTAATTTTGACTTTTTTCCAAACAAAATTCTAGCTATTACAATTGCAAATTAGTATTTTTTTTATTTGTATTACAATAAGTCTTATTTAGTTCAATATAAGAAAACTCGCCCAAAAGGGACGTCCCCTTTGGGCGATTTGTCTTATTATTTAATGATTTTTATTGGCTTTTTCATTTTATGTTAACTTGGTATTCTTTTGCATCTACTGCTTCTGCCTTCCTCTTCGTCAAGTCCCCTACAAGCCTTTCTACGCTTTTTGTTTCTTTCCCTATTTTATTGTCCATGCTCCGTTTGTGTCTTTCTCTCCTGTTAGGACACTAGATGATAGAGAAACTAGGGGACGCAAACGATAGTCGTCGCCATACGCGTTGCCATCCGAATGGAACATGAGGTAACCATTAAGGTATGTGTTCGCAATGCGAAGCCCGAAGTAAGCACCACTAGAGTAAGCACCCACATAGTGCGAAGCAACCCAAAAGTAATTAGAATTTGCTAGTATTGCTGCTGCAACTCCATAATTTGCTTCATTTATTGGTATAGAATAGTATGTTTGTGTTACTGTTAATCCAGTTTCTCCTGCTGTATCTGATGTTTCTGCTGTTGGCGTTGTATATCCTTTACTACTTTCTTTATATGGATCTATTGTTTTTACTATATCTGGTTTTGTTACACTTGTTGATGTGATTCCTGCTCCTATTTGACTTGCATATAATTTTGGATATTGTTTACTGCTTGTATATGTTTTTGTTTCTCCATATTTTTTTCCACTATTACTATTTGTATATGCATTTCTTGCTGTGAATCCTGCATCTGTTAAGTGTTTCTCCATATCTTCTAAGTTTATACTTCTTGCTTTTATTCCTTTGGCTGTATTACTATATAATTTTTCGCATATATCATTTATTAAATATACTCCGTTATTATATCCTAATGCTCCTCTAAAATATACTGTATTACTTGTTGGCTCTGCACTTACTATATCTATTGTTCCTTTACTTTCGTCTTTATTTATTATTTTCCATTTTAATGTTGTACTACTTTGTGCTACTGTTTGATCGCTTGTGTATCCGCTTTGGGCTGCTGTTAATGAATATCCTCCACTTACTGTATCGTATGTGTATGCAACTTCATCTCCTATGTTATATTTGCTTAAGTCGGCTGCTGTTCCTCCATTATTTCCTCCATTGTTTCCACTTCCGCCTTCGTTTTCTTTTACGTATGCTTCCATTTCATCTGTTAATGCATTTATTGCTTTTTTCAGTATTTACTTTTGCCTGTGCTGTTTTGTCTCTTGCTTCTTGTGCTCTACTTATTATTCCATTTTGTCCTAATACTAAATTTAAGCTTATTCCTGCTAATATTAGCAATACTACTATGGTTACGACCAAAGCTACTAGGGTTATACCTTCGTTTCCTTTCTTTAATTTTTTCTTTTTCATTTTTTTGTTTTTTCCTCCTTCTACTTTTTGTTTCGTTAAGTATGTAACTTAATGATAAATTACTTATACCATAGCAGTATGATAAAATCAAGCGATTTACTTTATTTTATATCTTAAAATTTCTTTATATTTTTTTATTATTTTTTAACTTCAAAGTTATAAAATAGTATAACTTTTAATAAAAATTTAAAACATACATTGTTATTAAGTTACATACTTAACGATAAAATTTATTTGTTTTTTATAATTTTCGCTATAGCGAAATTTTTCTTCATGTTTTTTACTACAGTAATATATTTTAATTCTTGTTAGTTGATTTGTATCATATTTTTGTTTTTTAGAGATATAATATTGTAAAAAAAGTAACTTCGCCCAAAAGGGACATCCCCTTTGGGCGAATTTGTTGTTTAGTTTTATGTCGACTTGGCGTTCTTTTGTTTCTACTGCTTCTGCCTTCCTCCTCGCCAAGTCCCTCCTAGGAGCCTTTCTCCGCTTTTGTTTCTTTCTCTATTTTATTGTCCATGCTCCGTTTGTGTCTTTCTCTCCTGTTAGGACACTAGATGATAGAGAAACTAGGGGCGCAAACGATTGCCGATGCTATTCGTGGAGCCATCCGAGACGAACATGCCGATAACCGTCATGTTCGCGCTCGCAAAGCGAAGCCCGAAGTCAGCATAACTCGAGCCAGCATTCACATAGCGCGAAGCAACCCAAAACCAATTTGAATTTTCTAGTATTGCTGCTGCAGCTCCGTAATTTGTTTCATTTATTGGTATATTATAGTATGTTTGTGTTACTGTTAATCCACTATCTCCTGCTGTATCTGATTTTTCTGCTGTTGGTGTTGTATATCCTTTACTACTTTCTTTATATGGATCTATTGTTTTTTACTATATCTGGTTTTGTTACACTTGTTGATGTGATTCCTGCTCCTATTTGACTTGCGTATAATTTTGGATATTGTTTTCTACTTGTATATGTTTTTGGTGTTCCATATGTTAACTTCATTTTTATATGCATTTCTTGCTGTAAATCCTGCATCTGTTAAGTGTTTCTCCATATCTTCTAAGTTTATACTTCTTGCTTTTATTCCTTTGGCTGTATTACTATATAATTTTTTCGCATATATCATTTATTAAATATACTCCATTATTATAGCCTAATGCTCCTTGAAAATATACGCTATTGCTTGTTGGTTCTGCACTTACTATGTCTATTGTTCCTTTGCTTTCGTCTTTATTTATTATTTTCCATTTTAATGTTGTACTACTTTGTGCTACTGTTTGATCGCTTGTATATCCCGCTTTGGGCTGCTGTTAATGAATATCCTCCACTTACAACATCGTATGTGTATGCTACCTCGTCTCCTATGTTATATTTGCTTAAGTCGGCTGGTGTTCCTCCAGAATTTCCACCATTGTTTCCACTTCCGCCTTCGTTTTCTTTTTACGTATGCTTCCATTTCATCTGTTAATGCATTTACTGCTTTTTCCGTATTTGTTTTTCCCTCTGCTGTTTGGTTTCTTGCATCCTGTGCTCTACTTATTATTCCATTTTGTCCTAATACTAAATTTAAGCTTATTCCTGCTAATATTAATAGTACTACTATTGTTACGACCAAAAGCTACTAGGGTTATTCCGTTTTTCTTGTCTATTTTTTTTATTGTTTTATTTTGTAAATATTTCTTTTTTTTTTTCCATTTTTTTTTTCAACCTTTCTTTCCTTTTCGTTTTGTATTTCTAGCTTTGCTTTCTAGATTTATTCTTATTATTTACATTTTGTGTTCTTTTATTCTTTTTTCTTTTGTATTTTCCAGATTTTGTTTTTAGCCATATATTGACTATTGCTTAGTAAAAAAATTTTTTTTTTACCTTAATTTTATTTTTGCCTTAAAATTTAATATCCATTTTAAAGTTTATGCTTTGGTCATATTTAATTCTATAAACTTTTATAGATATTAAATATTTATTATTCTTTTATATCATACTTTACTTAAAAATAAAAAAGTGGGTAATACCACTAATATTTTGCTTATTTTACCTGTTTTGTATTGTTATTACCACTACTTTCTGTATTAAATTTGCCTATTTCTCGGCTTTTGTCTTTTTCCAAAATTTTTTTATATTTTTTAACTACAGTAATATATTTTAATTCTTGTTAGTTGATTTGTATCATATTTTTGTGTTTTTAGAGATATAATATTATAAAAAGTTACTTCGCCCAAAAAGGACGTCCCTTTGGGCGTTGGGAGATAGCATTCTTCCATTTAGCAAAAAGTTTTAATGTACTAATATTATTGCAATTATTATTTTTACTACGCTTTTTAATATTAATGTATAGTTATATAACTTTACACCTATTTTGTTAATTTCTCTGTAGCCATTCGTTATTTTTTTGTTTTCTGTTTCATTTGTTATTTTACTTTTTTTTTCTATGTATTCTTTTGCTACATATTCTGCCTTAACCATTGCTTCTGTTTCTAAGTAACTTCTTATTATATAGTTAATTACTTGCATAACAATAAAAGCAATTATTAGTATGAAACTTGCTTCCGAATTTAATATTTTTAATAGTCTTAATATAATTAATATTATAAAAAATAAATTATTTATGTTGGAAATTACATAGTTTGACTTTAATACAACCTTATTTTGTACAGAGTGTGCACATTCGTGTGCTATTGTTTGTATTTTACAGAATCTGCTATTGAATTTGCATTTCCTGCATATGACTTCATTCCATCAACACCATGTGTTACTATTTCGTCAAGTCCTCCGACATCTGATACAACTGTTGGAACTCCTGCAAGCATTGCCTCTAGTGCAACTATTCCAAATGGCTCATATGTACTTGGGAATACTGCAACATCTGCACATTTGTACATTTTTTGAACCTGTTTTGAGTTTAAGTAACCAGTAAAATATATTTTATCATTTAATCCTAAATTACTTGCTTCTGCTCTTAGTTCATCCATCATTCCACCACGGCCGGCAATTATCAATTTTGCATCATTATAGTTTGATAAAATTTTTGGCATTGCAGCAATTAAATGTTGAACTCCTTTTTCATATACTAGTCTTCCAACATAAAGAATAATTTTCTCATTATCCATTGCATATTGTCTTCTAAAATCGTAATCTCTCTCAATTCCTGTGAAGTTAGATAAATTTATTCCATTTGGTATTAC
>VOFC01000829.1_pt1 | contig 12001 bp, 18 predicted proteins | sample 5384161 | NCBI WGS metagenome assembly VOFC01 (sample SAMN12384722, study PRJNA508395) | human gut metagenome | isolation source: healthy gut B | host: Homo sapiens | reverse complement strand
AGTACTCCGAATGCATCTGCAGACAGGAAGATTACATTCTTAGCTGCCGGTGCAGAAGATACTGGACGAACGATATTCTTAATATGGTTGATCGGGTAAGATACACGAGTGTTCTCTGTTACGCTCTTGTCAGCGAAATCAATCTTTCCGTTCTCATCAAGTGTAACGTTCTCAAGAAGAGCGTCACGAACGATAGCATTGTAGATGTCCGGCTCAGACTCTTTGTCAAGGTTGATAACCTTAGCATAGCATCCGCCCTCGAAGTTGAATACGCCGTTGTCATCCCAGCCGTGCTCATCATCACCGATGAGGAGACGCTTTGGATCTGTTGAAAGTGTTGTCTTACCTGTTCCTGAAAGACCGAAGAAGATTGCTGTGTTCTCTCCGTTGAGGTCTGTATTAGCTGAGCAGTGCATTGAAGCGATTCCCTTAAGTGGAAGGAAGTAGTTCATCATTGAGAACATACCCTTCTTCATCTCTCCGCCGTACCATGTATTAACGATAACCTGCTCTTTGCTTGTGATGTTGAACATTACGGCTGTCTCAGAGTTAAGTCCGAGTTCCTTGTAGTTCTCAACCTTTGCCTTGGAAGCATTGTAAACAACGAAATCTGGCTCGAAGTTCTCAAGTTCTTCCTCTGTTGGCTGAATGAACATATTTGTTACGAAATGTGCCTGCCAAGCTACTTCAACGATAAAACGGATTGCCATACGAGTATCTTTGTTAGCACCGCAGAATGCATCTACAACGAAAAGTCTCTTTGTTAGAGAGCTCTTTGATTGCGATATCTTTAACAGCTGCCCAAGCTTCTTCTGTAGCCGGGTGGTTGTCGTTCTTGTATTCATCAGATGTCCACCAAACTGTATCTTTGGAGTTCTCATCCATAACGATGAATTTACTTCTCACCGTCTTCAATCTCTTCATTTTCCAGAAGTTTGGCATATGCATTGACATAATATACCACCTGGGGAACCAGACGTCCGATATTGATCGAGTTGGCTGATGAGAACTGATAGCCTTTCTTCGCAAGTTCTTCTGCAAGTTCTTTATCCTCGAACATGGCTTTTACACCACTCTGGGCATTATCGAAATTGCCATGGATCGCTACTACATTTACATTTTCGCCTCTCTGTGTCACCATCTGAAGTTCCTGCACTTTGCTGACTCCGTTCTTAGGATAGAATACGATGATCCTTGTTCCTTCCACATCTGCAAATCCGGCAAGTGCAGCTTTTTCCTGTATCTCCGGATGTGGCAGTCAGGATTACGATTTCATTCTTTACATCATTCTTCTTTGCTGAAGTCGTCATCAGATGTGGCAGAATAGATAACGCCATATCTTTGAACGCGATCGTTGCACCATGGAATAATTCCATATAATAAGTATCATCTACTTTTACAAGCGGTGCGATCTCTTCTGTGTCAAATTTGCTGTCATAAGCTTTATCGATACAGCTTTTCAGTTCTTCTTCCGTAAAATCTGTCAGGAACTGTTTCATTACAAGATATGCGATCTCCTGATATGTCTTTCCTTTCAGATCCGACATTGATACATCCAGTTTTGGAAGTTCTGATGGTACAAAAGTCCTCCGTCGAGGCAAGTCCCTTCAGAATTGCCTCTGATGCTGTTACTTTCAGATTCAATTTCTTGTACTTTTTTGTAATATAAACCCATGCCAACGCTCTCCTTATATGATTACTTTCTCTTACTGTTTGTATATTTTACCAGTCCACCTGCTGCGATCAGTTTCTGCATGAATCCTGGAAACGGCTGTCCTGAATTCCATTCCTTTTGTTCTGTCATAGATCTTACCGCTGTCAAAATCAATCTCTACTTCATCACCTGCTTCAATTGCTTTTGCAGCCTCCGACACTCAATGATCGGAAGTCCGATGTTGATCGCATTGCGATAGAAAATTCTTGCAAATGTCTCTGCAATAACGCACTCCTGACACCTGCTGTCTTAAGACATAACGGTGCATGTTCCTGGAAGAACCGCATCCAAAGTTCTTGTTGGCAACAATGATATCTCCAGGTTGTACCTTATTGACGAATTCAGGATCAATATCTGCCATTGTACGGCTTGCAAGCTCCTGTGCATCATAAGAATTCAGATATCTTGCCGGGGATGATTACGTCCTGTATCTACGTTATCTCCGTATTTAAAAACATGTCCTAAAGCTTTCACATTTGTCACCTACTTCTTCTGGATTTGTGATGTATCCTGCGATACCTGGTGACATGCCAGATAAAATCAGAGAATCTACATGTCCCATTCCCTACAAAAGTTATGGTTTGTTGTAGATACACATTTTTTCTCCTGCTGCCATAACGCCCATATGTCCACCCATACAAGGTCCGCAGCTTGGTGTATTGACTGCACATCCTGCGTCTACGAAAATTTCCAGAAGACCTTCTCTGATACACTGTTTGTATTATCTTCTGTGTAGCCGAATGACCATAACACGTACATCCGGATGAACCGTATGTCCCTGAAGAATGGCAGCTGCTTTTCTCATATCTTCCATTCTTTCCGTTTGTACAGGATCCTATCACAACCTGATCGATTTTGATCGGTTCCATTGCCCTCGATCCGTCAATTGTCTTCGCATTTCCCGGAAGATGTGGAATGCAACGGTTGGACGGGACTTGAAAGATCAATCTCTACAATACTTTTCGTATCTCGCATCTTCGTCCGCTTCATATACATGATAGTCTTTTCTTTGTATGTTTTTAAATATTCTTCTGTCTTCTCATCTACCGGGAAGATCTCCGTTCTTGGCCCGGCTTCGATCGCCATATTTGCCATTGTGAATCTGTCTGCCATAGAAAGATTCCTGATTCCGTCTCCGGTAAATTCCATAGATTTATAAAGCGCACCATCTACACCGATCTTGCCGATGATATGAATGATGATATCTTTACCGCTTACATATCTGCGGTTTCCTGTCAGTACGAACCACAGTTCTCCCATTGCCATACCTGTTGCAATATCTGTCGTTCCGACACCTGTCGAAAATGCACCAAGTGCACCATATGTGCAAGTATGCGAATCTGCTCCGATGATACATTCACCTGCTGCAACCACTCCTGCTTCCGGAAGAATTGCATGTTCTACTCCTGATTTTCCCTGTTCAAAATACCAGCTGAGCCCCCTGATCTTTGGCAAACTCACGGATTGCTTTTGAGTTCTCCGCAGACTTGATGTCTTTGTTCGGTGTAAAATGGTCCGGAACAAGAACTACTTTATCTTTATCAAATACTTTATCTGCCATCTGTCTGAAGATTGGTAATGCCATAGGACCTGTAATATCATTTGCCATGACTACATCTAATTTTGCTTCTATTAACTGACCGGCTGTCACGCTGTCGAGCCCAGCATGTGCTGCCAATATCTTCTGTGTCATCGTCATTCCCATAACGAATCTTTACCTCCTTGATTCTCATAATTTTATACTGTATTTTAGCACAGTAAAAAAAGGGCATGCAAGAAATTATAAATTTTAATGCATAATTTTTCAAAAATACATCTTCTTTTTATTTCTGTTTTTTTATATTATGCAGGTATGGAATTTCAATCGGATCAATCGGTGTTGCCGGATTTTCAATCTTTCCTTTCAAGGTTCTTTTTCGTTTTTCAGAAGTGCCCCGCCCTTATTATAGAACCAGAATGAATACGTCAGGATCTTATGCGCTGGTCCCATCTTGTCTTTGGCTGTCTTTCCGTACAACACGCCTCCGGCCTCAATTGCCGCTTTACTCCGTATCAGGGCGATCAGTTCCGTCTCACAGGTCACTCTTTCCGGAAGAATGGTATAGCCTGTCCCTATGCAGTCCGGTCTGTGTGCGTCACTTCCGCCGATTCCCGGCTTTTTGTATTTCTCTGCAAGTTTCCTTGCTCCTTCATTCGATTCTGCCGATTCACATGCATTAAACGCCTCAATGAAATCAAACCTTTTGATCAGTTCCGGTGATTTATAAAACCTTCCCGTATTAGTAAAACTCAGATACTTTTCCCCGCATGGATGTGCCGGTCCGAGGATTCCTCCGTGTCTGTGCACAAAGTCAATCAGAACCGACACCGGGAGTCCCTTTATTTCCAGAAGACGCATCTTTACACCTTCCGGCATAATACAAATGATATGTCCCGCATCCAGAGTATCATACTCGATTCCTTTCAACACAACAAAATCTTCATGTACCTTTGCCTTTCATATGATATTTCCAATGACGATAACCATGATACGTATCGTGATCTGTGATCAGCATCCTGTCAAATCCTTTTTCCTTCAGGGTTGTGATGTATTCGTCCAAGCTTACCCTGCTGTCTACTGAGCCTTCCCGCACATGGCAATGCATATCCAATTTCATAAGTAAGCCTCCTTAACTTTATTCTTAGCAACATTATAGCACATCCCTTATAACAAAAATACCCGTTGCAGATCTTAATTTTCTGCAACGGGTATATTTTTTTGCTTTAGTCAATATCATCCGCATGAAGAACTACGACATCCGAATCGTCTGTCTCGAATATCTCGACATCATCTTCATCCAGGAATCCGCCTTCCGGCACATCCGTCATTTTAGCATCTACATTTTCCTCATCATCTGTATCTTCCGGCTCCGGCTTATCATCGTCTATGTCAAATATCTCTGTCACCGTCTCTTCCGGTTCTCCCTGATCTCCCTGATCTCCCTGATTTCCGGCTTCCGTTTCTTCCTCCGGAGATTCTTCCACATCTCCATCATCGAGAAGCATTCTGGCCTTTTCTACTTCCGATTCCATCGAAACCTGTTCTTTGATCTTTTTCGAAAATATTTTTTCCCTCTTTCCGATCTTTCTCGACTGCATCATTGTCTGAACCGTGATGCCAATTACTGCGATCGCTGCACTCATTACATATCCGATCCAGCCAATCTTTGTCATCCCAAGAAGAAACGGAAGCGCCATTCCTGCTTCCACTCCTCCTACAATACCGGTTACAAAGATGACCAGAAATTCCGCAAAGATGACTGTCAGTATTGCGATGACCAGTGCAACCGCTGCGCAGATTCCAAGTACTATAACTGACCGCGCTTCCACAAGGGTAACAAATGTCCCCCATGATCCCAAGAAAGTCATAACAAATATTCCGAATTTTCGTAGTACTGCACACATGATACACAATACCACTCCGCACACGGCAATTGTCGCAACCATCTTTGTCGTATCAAGACCTGCCACTGTTCCGATCACTGCTCCGATCACTGCTCCGGTTCCAAGTCCCATCATCGCCGAAAGTACTCTTACAAGCTTCAGACCAAACAATGAAATAATCACACCCACTACAACAATCGCAATCAGCACACCCATTATCTCCGGTGTCTTCCCTGCAACAAATATACTCGTGGGCCCATCTGCCGAATTAAAAACTGATGTAAAGTTCTCCATATTCATACCCGTTTCTCCTTTGCCCCTTATTATGCTTTAAGAATAGAAAAGACTGTGCCTCCGAAGATTCACAGCCTTTGGTTCCTTATATCCGCCTCTAGAATGCTACTGCTCCTGTCTCTGTTCCATTAATAACATAGTATACTGCAGATTCTTCTGGTTTTATGTATAACTCCATCGTCTTGATATCTCCGATTTTCTTTCCAGAAGATGTCCATGCCTTTTTACTCTTTGCGATCATATCTTTTTCTTCTACCTGTTTTCCAAAGTATTCTACAAACGCACTTACTTTGATTTCTTTTTTTGTTGTTGTTTTTCGCAGTTGTCTTCTTTGCTGTCGTCTTCTTTGCTGTCGTCTTCTTTGTGGTCGTCTTCTTTGCTGCTGTCTTTGTCTCAGCTTCAGCTTTCTTGACAGATTCTGTCTTTACAGCTTTGTCTTCAACTTTTTCTCGGCCTTCTTTGCTTCCGGCTTAGCTGTTTCTTCTTTTTGTAGTCGGTTTTACTGGCTCGGTCTTTGGAGCTGCTGTTTTTACCGGCTCTTCTCTATCTTCTTCGGCTCTGTTGCTGCCACTGCCTTTACTGTCTCTGCTTTCTTCGTTGTCTCTGCTTTTCTGATGTCTTTGTCACTGGTGCAGTTACTTTTGCAGTTACATCCTTTGTGGTTGCTGTTGTTACTTTTTTGTAGCCATTTCATTTCCTCCTAAATCTCTCTAAGCCTCATCACCTAGTTGTCAATATTATAACACATTCTTCCAAAAATGCAATTCTATGCCACAGACAGCATTCTACACTCCGGTCAGCTCCAGGATCAGACCTGCGATCACAGCAATCACATACAATACTGCTATAATTTTTATATTTTCCTTCTTATCCGGATTCACTTTGAACAATACTACAAGCCCGATACCGGCTCCCGTGCAAAGTCCCGCAATCACAGAGGAAAAAGAAATTGCTCCACTCAGATACAGCTGTGTCAGAATCACGGACGCCGCACAATTTGGAATCAGGCCGATCAAAGCCGCAATTGCCGGCTGGAACACAGTATCTCCAAGCATCATAGCTGAAATCTTGTCAATTCCAAGTATGTCAATACACAGATTTAAAATAAACGTAAATACAAACAGATACAAAAAATCTTTCCCGTATGGCGAAGTGCAGGTTTTACTATTCCAGCCGAATGATTGTGACATCCACAGTCATGACAGAGTTCTCTTCATGATGCGGCACTGCAATTTCTTTTTAAAAGAAAATATCTACCAGATATCCTGCAATAATTGCAATGATCACTTTTGCCAGAAGCAGCACACCGATCTTTCCTGCATGTTCCGGATTTCCCATTATAATAAGTATTGCCTCATCCGATGTGGCTAGAAACACTGCGATCAATGTTCCAACCGTAATGATTCCGCCTGAATACAGATTTGCTGCCATAACCGAAAATCCACACTGAGGGACACATCCTACGATTGCTCCTACAACCGGTCCTGCCTTATCTACTTTCACCATGAGTTTTTTGTAAAATCACTGGAATAATGCTCCAGTGCCTCTATCAGCAGAAATGCAAGAAACAGGAATGGAAGCATCTTCACACAATCGATTGCCGCATCCAGTAATATATCAATAAACATTTCCATATCTACCGTCTCTCCTTTATTCTTTTTTTTCATAACATTTTTATTCTAGATGTTATGGTCGTATTTTTCAAGCAAAATATGTAGTCTTACTTTGTATATTTTTCTCATTTATCCTGTAATTTTCACTCTTTTTTTCTGTATAATACATTATATACAGACTATTTTTACAGAAAAGGATGTGGCCATATGAGTACTTTTGAATGATCCCTGTATATTTAACCGTAATATTTTTCATAATATGCCTAACATGCTTATAAAAATACTTCCGGATTGCAAAGAGTATGAGGATATTGTAAAAGTATGCCATACAGAAGGCATGCATCTGAAATTATATTCAGATATTCAGAATACAGAAACGGTACTCGGATTCGAATCATAATATTTAAGGGTAATAAGAAATGAGCGGCCTACACCGCTCATTTCTTATTATATCTTTCATTTCATTGTCCGTTATCTTTTATAGATTCCTTCCAGCACATTAACCGTTCCTTCGATTCCAAGAAGGCTTGCATTCAGTAATATGTCATGAGAACTGATGCTTCCCCATTCCTGTCCTGTATGAGTTTCATAATAATATTTTTCGTTCTCTGTCCATACGTTTGATGCGATCCAGAGCTTTCTTCTCAGACACATCGTATCTTTCCGCTATACGTTTGATGCGGTCAGCCCGGTCAGCACAGATGAATACGTTAATGCAGTTTGGATTGTCCTTCAGGATATAGTCTGCACATCTGCCCACGATCACACATGGCCCACGTTCTGCAAGTTTTTTGATGATCTCCGTCTGCAGTTCATACATCTGCTCAGATAACGGCTGCACATATTCTTCCGAATTAATATAGGAAGAATATCCCATCGGTGTGATCAGATAACTGGATACGAAACTGTTAAGAGAAGTCTCATCAATCGCCTTTGCTGTCTCTTCTCTGATATCCATCTTCTCTGCTGCCATTCTGACAAGATTGTTATCATATAACGGAATATCCAGTCTTGTTGCAAGAAGATTGCCAATCTCATGTCCGCCGCTTCCAAATTGTCTGCCTATTGTTATAATCTTATGTGTCGTCATAGGTATCCCTCCTTCGGATGAAAGTATCACGATTTCTTTGTCCCTATTATACCTGTTTCCGTCAGAAAATACCATATGTTTCATTCGATTATTCTGTCAATTTTACACTACCTGTCGTCTTTCCTCTACCAGAAATCCTTTTTTTCCTCAGTTCCTGCTCGATCAGATCCAGCGTCTCTTCGCTGTCGGCACTGACCTTATGATAATGATAATTAGATGTGATATTCTTAAGCGGACTTGACTTTCCGCTCCGAATATCTTCCATAAATGCGCCAACCTTTCTTCTGGAATTTAAGACCAGTTCCGCTTCCATTTTTCCATAGACTCTGTGATGGATCATTACATTATCCACACATCCTCCCAGATCAACGATCGTATTCAGTTCTTCTTCCAGTTGTTCATCCGTATGCTGGACTTTAAATATCCGGCACACTGTCGTTGGCTGATTCAATATATAGCCTCGGTTTGTAGATATGATCTCATATCCTGCTGCCCGGATCAGTGCAATATCCTGCACGATCACCTGACGGCTGACATTATAAAAGGAAGCAAGCTTTGTTCCGGATACCGGGGCTTTACTTTCCTGAATCTGTCTGATTATCTGCTCTCTTCTTTCAGATCCATGCATTTCCTGTTGCCACCTCCCATGTTCTTTTTTCTAAATGATCTGCCTGTCCATGTATTTTCTCTATACACAGTAACTACATTATAATACCGCATGAAGATGCTTTAAGGAAATGTCTAAAATTGGAGCAGAGTGTGTCAATGCCCTGCTGGAAATATAATCTACACCAAGCGCAGTCAGTCTGCCGATATTCTCTTTTTGTTACATTACCGGAACACTCGGTCTCCGCGCGTCCATCGATGATGCGGATTGCCTCCTGCATCTCCTCTGTGGACATATTATCGAGCATGATAATATCTGCCCCCGCTTCTACCGCTTCTTTTACCATATCCAGATTCTCCACTTCTACTTCAATCTTGCGTACAAATGGTGCATATTCTTTAGCCATCTGAATAGCCTTTGCTACACTTCCCGCTGCTCCGATATGATTATCCTTTAACAGAACACCGTCAGACAGATTATAACGGTGATTATATCCGCCGCCTGCTCTGACTGCATATTTTTCAAAAATTCTCATATTCGGAGTTGTCTTTCTGGTATCTAAAAGTTTTGTCTTGCTCTCTCCCAGAAGTGAAACCACCGAACGTGTATAACTTGCAATCCCGCTCATTCTCTGCAGATAATTCAGTGCAACCCGCTCTCCGGAAAAAAGGACACGGATATCTCCTGTTACTTTTCCCATTAACTGCCCGTTCTTTACTTCATCACCGTCTTTGCAGAAAAATTCTACTTTCGTGTCTTTATCTAACAATTCGAAAACTCTCTGAAATACCTGTAACCCTGCAATCACTCCATCCTGCTTGCAGATCAGGTCTACTTCTCCTGTTACAGCTTCATGCATGACCGCATTGGTGGTCACGTCCTCGCTTGAAATATCTTCTCTTAATGCCTCCATGATCAGATGATCTACCTGTAATGTCATTGTTATATTATTCATGTTGTGCTCCTTTACCCTGCTTTGTATTTATCTCTTTTCATATCCGTGCATTCACACGCTGCACTCATTATACCATCTTACACTACTTTTCGTTCAGACAAATTTTTCTTAGTTTCTTCCTTTTTTGATCTTTGTTGCTGCACGTTTTTGCAAACACAAGACTTTCCAAAGGGAATTACTTGCCAGGCGGTTGGCTCCATGAACACCATTGCAGCTTGTCTCTCCAACTGCATAAAAATGCTCCATAGACGTCCTGCTATCCGAATCAACCCAGATTCCACCCATAAAATAATGCTGTGCCGGTACGACCGGAATGTATTCCTTTGTTACATCATAGCCTTCTTCCAGACAGTGTTCATAAATGTTCGGGAAATGATTTAAAAATAGTTTCTTTCGGTATATGTTCCATAGAAAGCCATACATAATCGGTTCCATCCTTTTTTCATCTCTTCTCTAATTGCTTTTGTCACCACGTCTCTCGGCAGCAACTCATCTACAAAACGTTCTTTATCCTTATTTAAAAGAATCGCACCTTCCCCTCGCACCGATTCTGATATCAGGAAACGACGTCCCGGCTTCTCCGAATACAGTGTCGTTGGATGAATCTGTACATAGTCCACATGTTCCAGACGAATGTTGTGTTTCTTTGCTATTTCAATCGCATCTCCTGTCAGATGTGGAAAATTTGTCGAATGCTGGTAAGTTCCACCGATCCCGCCGCTTGCAAGGATTGTATTCTCCGCATAGATTTCGTATGTTCCGTTTTCATTCTCTGCTTTGATTCCCACACATTTTCCATTTTCGATGATCACATCCGTCATCTTTGTATATTCATATATTTTTTACATTTTCAAGCTTCTTCACCTGTGCCAAGCAGTTTGCTAGTGATCTCTTTTCCTGTCACATCTTCATGGAACAGGATTCTCGGTCTGGAATGTGCTCCTCTCTTGTATAGGCAAATTTTCCGTCCTTCTTTTCAAACTCTACCGTACTTTCACAAGATCATTGATGATATCTCTGGAATTACGGATCATGATATCTACAGATTCTTTCCGGTTCTCATAATGTCCTGCGCTTTCATCGTGTCTTCAAAATAACTGTCATAGTCTTTTTCGTCTCTTAATACACAGATTCCCCCTTGCGCAAGGAAAGAATCACTGCTTTCCAGATCTGATTTGGTAATTAATATAATTTCCTGTTCTTCAGGTAAATTCAAGGCACTGAAAAGTCCGGCAACCCCACTTCCGACTATTACTACATCTGCATTCAGTTTCATAATACAACATCCTCTTTTCTATACTGCTTTCCGTTTACGGCCAGTTCCTCCATATATATTCTTCTGACCGCTTAAACTTTTTCCACATTATACCATTTACATGTGACAAGACAGTTGTTGTATTTGAAAATCGCACACACGTAATTTTCTATTTATTACATCATGACGGCTGTCACCAATCGAACCTTTGTATGTAACCAGAAGGTTAAAATGAAAGGTAATGCTTAATCAGCAGATACAACACAATCGTAAGAAATGCAAACAATACCCAAACGTACCCCCCGACATTCCCCATATCTGCCTTCATATCCGGTCGTGCAGATAATGCTTGAGCTGATCAAGAAGCAGCTATCACCTAGAGTCTATTACCACATGTCTTTCCAGCATCGGCAAAAGCCTGCGGCATGCTGGTTTACATTCTCCCTTCATGACTTCCATCAAATCCATCTTCACTTCCATAACACGTCAATCTCTCCCATATCATAGCCGTCTGAGAAAGAATTTTTTCTTTGTCATCCAATTGCAGGTCATTCGATGTATTCCATGACTAGCGCATGCATGGTCGTATATTCTGAATTTGTAAAAAAAAGATTATTGTGCCGGAATTTCATTTCTGTATCTGTAATCTTTTTTTATTCCTATTTATACTGAAATTCTCCCCCATCAGATTTGATAACACCCTGATACCAGTAAAAGCTATCTTTTTTATGCGGTTTAATGTACCGCCTTCTTCCTCTTCACGGTCTACATATACGAAAACCATAACGTTTCTGATAACCATTTAACCAGCTTAAAAGATCTGTGAATGACCATGGCCACAGTATGCCAGAACTTCACAGCCTTCTTCAATTGCTTTTTTTCCCAGTTCTTTCAAATGTTCTTCCAGATAATGGATTCTATTTCATCATGAATCTGATCATCTTCTGTCTTTTTATCAAATAACCACGATGCATTTTTCTAAGAAATCTGGTGGCAGACCGCCAACGACTGGCAATTTCACGGCAGCAAAAGCGAAGCCCCATCGGATCT
>VOFC01000694.1_pt1 | contig 12001 bp, 14 predicted proteins | sample 5384161 | NCBI WGS metagenome assembly VOFC01 (sample SAMN12384722, study PRJNA508395) | human gut metagenome | isolation source: healthy gut B | host: Homo sapiens | reverse complement strand
CCGCGCCTTCATGCAGACTCATCGCACCTGAAAGCGCGGACACGTCGCCGTCGTTGGCAACGACGATCGGCACATTGCCGATCTCCTTCGCGGCGCGGTCGAAGATGGTCTTGACCTCCTCGCGGCGGCTGCGCGGCACCTTGAGGAAGATGGAGGACACCATCGGCGCGTTGCCGATGAACACGCCTGCGGAGGAAACGCCGATGCCGTCCACCCGGGGCATTTTGGACGCTGCCGTTTTGAACGCGGCGACGATGCCGTCATACTGGTACTGCGGGTCCTCGCTCGTCTTGGGATGCCAGACGACCTCCTCAGAGTAGACTGTCTTGCCGTCCACGACGGCGGAGACTTTGGACGGCGCCCGCGTCAAAGCCGATGCGGCAGCCGTTTGTATGACCGCCGACCCTCAGGCAGCGGGGAAATGCCGCCAATTTCAAAGGCGTCATAACGCCGATGCGGCAGCCGCTGACGCACATTCGTCTCAAACACGGAAACAAGGCCCGTTTTCGCGCTCCACGGCGATTTTGAACGGGCGGGCGGCTTCTTTCAGATACGCCTTTGCCCACACCCTTGGCGTCGACAAAGTACAGAAGTCCGCCGTATTCCTCGTCCCAACCGGCGTGGATGGCGTTGTCGAAGATGGTCTGCGCCTTTTTCGATGAGTTCGGGCTTGCCGAACTGCTTTGCGTACTCCAGCAGGAAACCACACGCCCTCGATGTCGTGACCGGATTGACGATGCGACCGTCTGTGAAGGCAAAGCGCGGCGTGCCGTCCCGGAGCGACATTTTCCAGTGTACAGCCGAGATCCAAACTTGACAAAATACTTGAAAATTTCCTCGACACTGCGTCGCGCGCAGCAGTAAATATCCTTGCGCTCGGTCGCAGCGCATGGTGAAGATTGAGATCATCGGAATGCCGAAGGCGCGGCCGCTGCGCGTCTCGAAGAATGGTCTTGGGCCCCCATGCCGACCGGGTCTTCCATGCCGTGGTTGAGATCCCAATAAAGATCGGCCATCTGCCGTGCACAGGCAAGGCAGCTCTCTTCGCCGGTAACGGCCGCAGAACGCCTCAGAGTAATACCGGCGCTGCCGCAGCGGCTGACCGTCCTTTGTAACGGTAAAATACATACGGTCGCCTGCGGCGTGATTAAAAGCAGTGACGCTCCATAAAATCAAGGCAGCTGCGGCTGGCGTCGAGCCATTCCGGCTTCGTGCCGTAGACTGTGCACAGATGGGCAAAGATCCAGCCGCACCGCCCCTGCATCCAGACGCTCTTATCCGTGGAATAGATTTTACCGGTTCGGTCGAGACAGGTATAGACGCCGCCAAACTCCCGATCTATGCCGTTTTCAACCAAAAATTTACGCAGCGATCCAATTCCGCGCGTACCCAAGTATGCGCCTCGGCAATTGCTGTTTTCTCATTACATTCATGTACGCCAACCCTCTTGCTGCAGTTCAAAAACGGGTTTGTGGTTTATGCGTTTGCGTAGTTTCGATAGCTGTTTCGATCATCTGCTGTACGCAGGAAACAGTCTCCATGTCGGATGCGACAAGATTCGGCAGCGGCGCGCGCACAGTACCGACGTCCATACCCTCTCGGCGCAGAATCTCTTTCATGACGGCATAGAGATTGCCGTGGCAGCTGCACATCTTATAAAATGATGCGGCAGCATTCGTTTTGATTTCGCGAGCCAGCTCCATGCGCCCAGCGTGATAGCATTCATAGATTTTAAGATAGAGCTCAGGCATGACGGCGTAGGTGCCGCCGATGCCGCCGGTCGCGCCGATGGCAAGACCGGAGATCAGCTGCTCGTCCGGACCGTTGAACACGACGAGCTGCGCGCAGTCGCATCAAGCCACATCTGGATATCCTGCGTCGGCATAGACGAGTTTTTAACGCCGATGACGCGCGGGTTTTTGGCCATTTCCTGCAAAAGCCCCGTGCTGAGCGCGACACCCGCAAGCTGTGGGATGTTATAGATGATAAAATCCGTGTTTGGCGCAGCCGCAGAGATCGTATTCCAATAGTCCGCGATGGCATACGGCGGCAGATGGAAATAGATCGGCGGGATGGCGGCGATTGCGTCAACGCCGAGGCGTTCGGCGTGCCGCGCCAGCTCACAGCTGTCGGCGGTGTTGTTACAGGCGACGTGCGCGATGACAACGAGCTTGCCGCCGACTGCATCCATGACGGTTTCGAGGATGGTCTTGCGTTCTTCTACACTCTGGTAGATGCATTCACCGGACGAGCCGCCGACGTAGAGACCGGTAACGCCCTTGTTCAGAAGGTATTCTGCAAAGCGCTTCACACGCGCTGCGCTGACGCTGCCGTCTTCGTTATAGCACGCATAAAACGCCGGGAAAATGCCCTGATATTTTCTTAATTTTTCATCCATTATGTATTCTCCTTTTTAGGTTGTAGCGGGCTCTCGTAATGAGAGCCCGCTGAACATTTAAATCGTCAATTCGCAGTGAGTTCACTCATGGTAAATTCTTCATAGTACATATACCGCAAACCATCTGCCCACGAAGTGGTCGGCGATGCTTCATAGATCATTCCAATTCGTCCATCGCCAAGTTCAACTAGACTACTATAAGCAAAGAGTGCACTGGCCTCAGTAACCTGATAGACGTATTCCCCAGTCGATAGAGTACTTCGTGCTCCCGTTGTCGTATTGACCATTTTCTTTGATCAAGCCGACATAGATACGCCCATCTGTTCTGGAGGTGTTATACGCCATTGACAGCAAAACTGCAGGATATGCTTGTCCATCTTTTTTCGAGACAACCGTTCCACTATATGAAAGTGCTGACAACTGGCTGTTCGTACCGGCCAGATTATCGCCAAGTCCCGATGTAACATCAATCCATGTTTCGCCGCCATCAAGACTTGTCGCGGTTTTAATCTTACCCCCGCTGCCGCTGGTATTTCGCATAAAAATCTGCAAATTGCCATTTGGAAGTTCTACAACAACAGATTCATGACCGACTGTTCCAGGAAGGCAGTCACCGTGTGCCCAAGTGTTTCCACCATCATCACTATAAATAACTTCCGTTCGTGCGCCACTTGTCAGCGTACCATTTCCTCCAGTAAGCTGATAGTAGATTGGAACAACCAGTCTGCCAGCATGATCACCATTCTGAATTTGAATGCCATGTCCAGGTCCAGTCAGATAGTACCGAGACTCTTCTCTCTGACCATGCCAGAAATAATCTTGTCCGTATGCCACGTTTCTCCATCATCGTCTGAATAAACCTGCATGATATAACTGGTATTGTAAACTTGCAGTTCAGAGTCTTCATAGAAAATTTTCATCGGCACAGACTGCGAAGCTGCCTGTATGTCCGAACTGCGCTGCGTAACATGCAAAATCTGACCGTCCTTGTACAGTTCATAATTTTCACCGAGACTGTATTCTGAAAGCTCACCAAGCGACAAATTGCTATCATCAACTGTCGTTCCGTCGGAAGAATACTCCGTCGGTGTACCCAGCAAATGATAAACGTTATATCTGCCATCCGCGTTCTTCTCTCGCCATAAATATCAGCAGCGTAGTTAAAGCGACTGCGAACGGTGTTCATATTAACATTTCCAGACTTCACGTTTTGATCGGAGAGCAGGAAATATTTATGCCCCGCAATGGTGCAGAAGCCGTCACCGAATGGCATACTCCGAGCAACACCACCATGCGCTTGTCCATAAGCATCGATATTAAGTGATTGGAAACCGCCGCCGTTCCAAGCAAAGGCGTCTATCAACAGCAAAATTCTGTCTGTATGCTCAGTATCTTCTACGATGACTCCATCAATAAAGGAGGCTGAGCCTTGTTTGTATCCGTATTCATCTGCATAGTCACTCATATGCAGACAATCTGGCGTAATCGCATCTTCCCAACCATCATTCGCTGTATAGCTGAGTGCCTGATGCTTGATTCTAAGTGCAGAGTCAATATTCTCTGCTGAATCGCCAGTGCTGCCATAGTTTGTATCGGAACCAGCAACTAAGGTTCCCTTTGAAGAGTACAGCAAATACGGAATTCTGAAGAATGTCGAGCTTGTAGCATCGCCCTCGTAAAAACATTCCTGGACGTTGGCCTTGTCAGTTCAAGCAGTTCGTCCTTGTATGGATCGCGTGCTTATCGGCTTAATGCAGCTGGACACAAGATGCAGCGACGGCTCTTGTCAGGCGCAAGAAGATCTGATCGCCGGTTTTTCGGCGATTGAAGCGGAAGCAGAACTCGTCCAGGTACGCCTGAAGCTGCGTGCAGCGACCGTGATACGTGCCAAGCAGAAACGCTTTCAGGTTGCTGATGGCTTTGTGCAGCCAATGCAGGTCGCCAGGTTCATACTTTTTCGCGTCCAGCTCCACGCCAGACAGGTTCCTATAGCTTCTGTAGCCGTCGCATTCGATTTTTGCACCTGTCGCAACAGTTTTGCCGATGACTTGCTGAAGTGTTTTGCTCGTGACGTCTTCAACGACCTGCATCCGCGTGAACAAAGCCGCGCCATTTTCCGTTTTTGACAGCGCCACCACGATCTTCGCCTTGTCCGTCCCGCGACCACGTTTGCCATTGTGCGTTGCTCCGCCCACATAGCCGTCGTCCATCTCAACGATGCCGGAAAGAGCATATTTCTCGTCTCTTTGAGCCATCGCGCGACGAATTCTGTGCAAAAGATACCACGCCGATTCATAGCAGATGCTCAGCGTGCGGCTCAGCTGTACGGCGGAAATGCCGCGTTTGTCCGTGGCACACAGATAGATCGCCCAGAACCAGACCGTCAGCGGCAGATGCGTGCGGTGCATGACTGTCCCAGCCGTGACGGACGTTTGATGCCGGCAGGCGCGGCACTGGAACGCGTTTCGCCCGCGAACCGGGTAGTATTCCGTACAGCCGCATTTCGGGCAGACGAAGCCGTTCGGAAACCGAAGCCGGAATAATTCCGCCCGGCAGATTTCTTCCGTGCTGAAACGAGTGCGAAATTTTTCAAATGTGATGCTCTCTGCGTGTGCCATGCCAATGACCTCCTGCGTTTTCTGAGATCATTGTAGCACTTCTGCTGTCCTATATTTCGGACTTTTACAAGATTTTGCGCCCAGCTGCGTTAAGCCGATAAGCACATTTCTAAATTCAAATCCAACACGGTTGCCCGATTGATACAAGTGGAAATGTGCATCGTTTTTGCTTGTATCGCTGACACTCAGAAGTGAACCAGGTCCATTTGTCGTGTTTTTGTACTTCACCAGTAAGGTAATGTTATCAGCGCTATTTAGAGTCTCAAGAACGTCATCACTAAGTTGGACTGCATCATCGTCACTCTGAATGTTCAAGTCGCGCCAGATGTACCACCAATATTCAAAAACTGAATATCATTAATCTCTGTATTATAATTGAACCATGAGGCGAAATTCGGAAACTGTGTAGTGGTACTCCCATCAAAGCTTGTTACAGATTTTGCTTGTGTATTTGTAAGGTCGCTAGCATCTACACTGTAAACAAAGGTATGCCAGCCAGACCCGGTAGTTGTTCCACGGAGATTTGCGACCATTCCACCTGGGAAATCAATTCGTTGCATTTTCATCCCAGAAACATTATTAACCATAATCGCACCATATTTGTCCTTCTCTGTGGAGCTTCCCGCCGCAAATAGGACTTGATTTGTAGATGCCGTACTTCTATATCGAACAATAACTGTTCCTTGGGTGCTGGCTTTTAAGCGCGAAATATCCTGTTCTGTTCCCGAAACGATACGGCTTCCGTCAAATGAAGTATCGCCGTCAAAATTATAATAGAAGCCGGTTTTACTTGCTCTTGATAAGACTTCTATTATGCTGCTGCCATTTGTGCTGGAAGCGAATACCGAAAGCGGGAACATAGTCAAAAGGAGACACGATACAAGATAGACGTTTCAAAGTATGTTTCATTTGTTTGCCCCTTTCTCTAATGACTCTGTATGCATTTGTTCGACGAACAGAAAATGTTTATAATTTATAGAGGGAAAGGAATTAGCCTGTGATTTCAGAAACCTTAACTTTGCGGTCTTCACGAAGAGAGCGCGTTGCAGCGTCTGCTGCCGCGATTGCCGCGCGGGCAGCCTCGCCAGTCAGAAGCGGACGGAATTCGTCCGTCACCGGATCCCCGTGCATAATGCCATTAAAGAATTTCATTTCGTTCTTCATGATGCCGTGCAGCCACAGCGGCGGCTTTTTACCCGGATGGCCATACTGGATCGCGCCATCCATTTCTGTGCTGTGATAGATCTGCGTTCTCTGATCGTCTTCCTCCTTGGTCTCGTGAACGAGGTAGTGTTCCTCCTCGCCATCTGCGGTTTTGACGGTCATGCCAACATTGCACATATCAATTTTAATGTAGCCTTTTGTGCCCTGAATCAGTACATAATGCTCCGGATAGTGGAACGCAGAACCGTATTCCACGACAGCATAGGTACCGTTTCCAAATTCCAGCAAGAGAAACAGCATATCGTCCTCGTCGCCAAACTGCTCGCCCTTATGCGCAACATTGCCGCCAGTCATGGTAACCTCTGTTGCCGGTCCCATCAGGAACTGGATGCAGTCCAGCTCGTGGATATGGTGATAAAGGTGACCACCGGATTTTGCGCGGATCTTCTTCCAGCTGATGGACGGCTGCGGCTCTTCCCAGCCGTTTCGTTGCAGAGTGGCAATAGAGAACACGGCCGATTTTCCCCTCCGCAATCAGACGCTTTGTATGGCGTACCGCGCGGAAGAAGTTCATGACATGGCCTGCCATGAAGATCACACCGTTTTCTTTGCAGGTGCGTACCATTTCGTCGCAGTCCGCATAGCAAAGTGCGATCGGCTTTTCACAGAAGACATGCTTCTTATGACGTGCTGCTGTCAAAACTGGCTCTTTGTGCAGATAGTTCGGCGAAGCTACCAGCACAGCGTCGACATCATCACGCGAGCAGAGCTTATCCAAATCCGTTTCGACATCGCAGCCAAGCTCTTTTGCCACAGTCTCGCCATTTTTCTGGGTCATAAACTGCAACAATTTTTGCCCCCTCCTGCTCTTTCATAATGCGACCAAGTTCAGCACCGAAATATCCCGTACCGACAATTGCATATCCAATCGTTTTCATAACAATATCTCCTTTTTATTTGATAGAGCCCTGTGTGCCAAACCGCCAGCAATGCGCTTCTGGATCAGCATGAAGAAAATTACAGAAGGAATTACAACAAGTGCAGATGCAGCCATCATAACGCCCCAGTCCAGCACCTCTTGACCCATGAGTGATTTCAGTCCAACCGCAACGGTCATTTTGTCGCGGCTGTTGATCAAAATGAGTGAGAACAGGAACTCATTCCATACGTTGATAAATGTATAAATTGCCACGGCAACTACACCGGGTGCGACAATCGGCAAGACAACGCGACTAAATACTTGAAGTTTGTTCGCACCATCCATGTATGCGGCTTCTTCAATTTCAAGCGGGACTGTTTGGAAGAATCCAACCAAAAGCCAAATCGCATATGGGACAGAAATCGAAAGATACACAATAATCAGTCCAACGCGGCTGTTCATCAGCCCTGCTTTGCCCATAATGATCGAATATGGGATCGCAAGCAAGATGGGAGGGAACATATATGTCGTGATCAGGACCCTCGTCATAATCTTTCCAAATCTCGGGAAGAACCGAACAACACCATATGCACCAAGCGCAGAAATCAGAATAGCAATGATTGTTGTGCTTCCGGCAACAACAACACTGTTCATAATATTTGTGCCGAACTTTAGCTGCTCAAAAACAATTTTATAATACTCCAGCGAAAAGACCTGAGGGAAAATCGCAGTGGGATTCGCTGTCAGTTCGCCCTTGCTCTTTACAGAAGATACTAATATCCAAAACAGCGGAAACGCCGCCAAAAGCGCAAGAATTGTCAAATAGGTATAGGAGATCGTGTCGCCTAAGATACCGCGTCTAAAATGTTTACGCTTGTGCATCACTTCTCCTCCCCCACTTGTTCAAAAGCCTAAAGTACTGCGCACACACAATCAGCAGGAAGAGCAGCAACAGTACGGTAACTGCTGAAGATCGTCCAAGCTGCTTCAATCCCCAGCCAATGTTATATGCATAAATCGGAACGGTCAGTGTTTTATTTGCCGGGCCGCCGCCGGTGATCAAGTAAATGATATCGAAGCTATTGAAAATCCAAATCGTGCGAAGCACGACCAACAAACCCACAACAGTACGAATATGCGGAACTGTAATGTGCCAGAAACCATGATCAGCGGCGAGCCGAACCAGATATTGATGAACACCAGCGTTGCAAACGCCAGATTTCCAGTTAAGAATTCCGGCGCGGTTGAGCATAGTCCGAGCTTGATCAGAAGATTCGGCAAAAACCGTAAACGCCGTTCAAAATCCACTTCCAGGAAAACGCCAAAACGATTGATGGAATCGCCCAAGGAATAATCAGGATTGTACGATAAATGCTAGAGCCTTTTTGATTCGGTTCAACGCCAATGCGCCGGTAAAACCGACTATTAACTGCCCCAGCAGAGAAAAAGGTCCATTTCAGGTCGTTCCAAAATGCCGTCCAGAAATCCGGATCAGTCAACGTTTTTATATAATTATCAAAGCCGAGGAATCGATAAGTAGGCTTAATGAGATTTTTGTTTGTCAGACTATAGAAGATACTGGAAGTAACGGATATAACAGGAGTAAAATAACCACGGTGAGCGCGGGAAGAATAAACAGCCAACTGCTTGCTTTTGATGATAGCGTGCGCCTTCTTTTCACAATTTGCAGACCTCCTTTGCTGCGCTAGAGATAAAGGAGGCGGGGAAGCCCCGCCTCCTGGGTCACCCCAATAAAATCTTATTGTGCTGCCTCAAACAACTCATTCAGCTGTTTGTTGGCGGCTGCCGCAGCGTCTTCAACAGATGTGCCGTTCAGACGATGTCCTGGAACATATTCTCGACGACACGCTGGTTTGCAAGGATGCCAGCCTCGACGCAGGGACCATATTCCATACCAATATAAGTGCCGTGGCTCAGAGCATCGCTAATCACACGCATTTCAGCTTTCATACTTTGAATGTCGGATCCGAAAGGAACGTCGGATCATTTGTGATTTCCTTCAGAGCAGGAAGCATGCCAACCGGAACAGAGTGCAGGAACGGGACATAAGTTTCCGGCTCATAGAAAGACTCGATGAACGCCTTGCAGATTTCAGGATGCTTAGAGTTCTTCCAAAACAACCATCGGCATATTATTGACGATGTACTGCGGCTGCTCGCCTTCGTTGCGGGTGGGAATCGGTGCGCAGCTGATGGAATCCATCAGATCGGGGCGGTTTTGCCTCAACGCCGCTGATATGGAAACCGGGTTTGAAGTCAAATGCGTTTTTGCCCTGATAATAAAGCGTCGCCTGATCGAGCGTGTTGGCAGTTGATCGAGTCTGCCGGAGAATTTGTCTGCACATATCCGTCCAGAACGATGCCTTCAACAATATCCGGATCGGTCAGGTTTGCTTTGCGGTCTTCTGTCAGAAGGGACTTGCCGCAGCTGCCAGCCCAGACATCCAGGAAGCACGTTGCATACATATCGTGCAGCCCCAACAGAGCAGCCGTAAACTTCGCCATTCTCGCCCTGCGTGATCGTTGTCGCTGCCGCATCAGCTGAACTCGTCCCAAGTCATTGGAACATCAAGATTGTACTTTTTCAGCAGATCCAGGTACCACATCACAAATGCATGAGATCGGCACCGCGCATAGCAGTTGCCATCATAGGTCATTTCCTGAATCGGAGATTCATAGAAACGGTCGCGGCCAATTTCGTCGATCATATCATCCAGCGGAATGATCGCGTCGGCGTTGATCATTTCGACAACCTGACCGGCCTGCGCGGTACTCATGTCGGGAACGTTGCCCGAGGCAAGACCAGTCGTCCACTTGGTGTAGAAGTCTGCCCAGGAGTAAGTTTCAATGTTGATTTTCACCTTGGGATGCTCTGCCATAAATGCATCGGCTGCCGCCTGAATCCGCTCAAGTCTGGGACCCTGCGTGAACGAGTGCCAGAACGTGATCTCACCCTCCAGCTCATCCGCTGTTTCAACAGGCTCTGCCGTGTCAGCTGGTGTGGATTCTTCCTTCACAGTGGTCTGCGGGGCGTCCTGAGCCGTTTCAGCTGGAGGCGTCGTAGTGCTCTTTTCTGAGCTGCAGGCAGCAAGGCAGCCAAGCAGCATCAGGGATGCCAGAAGAAGCGCTAAGTATTTTTCATAATTTTTCCCTTTCTGCTCAATGTTTTTTGGTGGTATTGCTATGGCTTCATTATAGAAAATAATTTTTATTTTGTGTAGAGGATGGAACGATCAATCATAGCATTATTCGATCATAATTTGGGTGATTCTTTCCTTGCACGCACCGTCTGCCCACGCGAGATGCGGCGATATTGATGCGGCGAAACGCCGAACACTTGCCTGAATGTGCGCGAAAAATAGTTTGCGTCGCTGAATCCGACCTGATATCCAATTTCTGCAACTTCCCGATTGCTTGTCAATAACATTCTTGCAGCGGACGTCATGCGTAATTCTCGAATATAATCGCTTGGTGATTTCCCGGTATGCGCTTTAAATAGTCTTCGGAATGATGTTTGACTGACTTTTGCGCCATTTCGCTGAGAGATTGTATTGTAAATTGCTCATTAAGGTGCGGTGTTAAGTAGTTCAACAATTTGAATCCGGGGATCGCGATTGGATATTCTGTGTCTTAGCATTTCTTCTGCGAATCGCCTCGAGGCTATGCACATCTGGCAATTCACGATCATGTGAACTGCCGTCTCCTTCACATTCTGCATTGGCGCATTGTGTTAAATAGGCAATGATCAATTCTAGATTTCCGCGAATCCGAAACAGTCTGCTCGGATTTTTGACTCGTTGCGCTTTGATAGATTTCTTGAAAATACGTCAAAACATTTTCCCTGTACATTTTTCGTAACAGTTGGGATATGAAAATATTCACCGAGAAAATCGCTGTCGTTTAATCGCGCGCAGTAACACAGAAACGAATAGAATAAAACTCAACATTATCGCTCAGCGCCCAGCTTTGACATAACCGCTCCTTCCGGTTTATGTAAACGATCTCATTTTTTGTGTACTGCGAATCTCCTCTGAGTTGATTTTAAATACAACTTCGCCTCTGAGTAATAAAGCGGAGCAAACAATAGGGGGATATAATCTTCCGGGAAAAACCATCCAGAGTGAAAGGGTATACTTATCAACATATAAGAAGTTGAATCGCATTGCTGAATACAATGATTGTGGAATTGTTGTCTGCATCGTTATTCCTCCAAACTTGTCAATAACATCTTATTTATGGTTGAAAATGCTAGTAATGATGTATGTATTACTTTTTAAAGTTTCCTAAAAATCTGCTAGGATGAATAAAAAGTATTTAGGAGTTCGTCTACAGCTTGTTTGGTGCCATTTACAGACAGTCATGTTGCAGGAAGCGCAAGGCTTATCCCCAAGCCACGAAGAAGTTGATCAGTGGGCAGAGCAACTCTTAAGGCAGTCAGAGACTGTTGCAATTCATGCAGGGTTGTGGATTATTGTCAATCACTGTTTTCCTTTTGGGAACTCACCCAATACGTTGGTAACACTGAATTAGAAGGGCCGGCATACAGTACTTTAAACCAGCCTATGAAGAAACCGACCACACACTTTTTTGAATCAACTTGGTTATGTTGATACTCTTTCTCACGCACACCGTATCAATGTTCAGTCATGCTTTCCGCTGGTGGTTTGGATAACACCGCCCGCCAAAAACGATAGAGCATCTTTTCTCTGAACTTGATTGTACAAAGCAATACACGTTTTCAAAAAATGTAGTTCATACGCACATTCTCGCGAAAGTATGGTTCTCTTTTTTGCGTGGCTGCATTTATATGCCCGAATCTACGACTTATTGATGGCGGTTCGCTAATGCCCGCATAATTTTTTCTTTGTTCTGTTCAGATATT
>VOFC01000647.1_pt1 | contig 12001 bp, 22 predicted proteins | sample 5384161 | NCBI WGS metagenome assembly VOFC01 (sample SAMN12384722, study PRJNA508395) | human gut metagenome | isolation source: healthy gut B | host: Homo sapiens | reverse complement strand
TGGAAATGCTTTAATGCAACCACGTGTTGGTGTAGGACTTTTTAGAAACAAAAGAGCTAGTAAATTTGCACAAATCTATGCAGGAGAAGGTGGAACAGACTCATATACAAATGCAATTTCAGACACTTATCAAGACAATTTTGGAGAAGGAATTTTTACAGGAAAAGGAATTTACGATTTAAAAGTTTTTTCCACAGTATTAAATAACGAGATAAAAAGAAAATGCAGTACTTAGTCACGATTTATTAGAAGGAAGCTATTTAAGATGTGGACTCGTATCAGACATTATGCTAATGGATGGTACTCCAACAAATTATATGAGCTTTAGACAAAGACTATACAGATGGATAAGAGGAGACTTTCAATTAATTCCGTGGCTTGGAGGAAAAATAGAAAATAAGAATGGAGACACAAAGAAAAAATCCTTTAAACAAATTAAGCAAGTATAAAATTTTAAGCAATATAATAAGAAGCAAACAAGAATTTTTTAATGCATTTTTAATTATGCTTTGGGCAGTAATAGTAAGTATTTATAAAGTGAATTTGTGGTATATACCAATAATTGCAACAATATCTGCCATAACACCATTTTTATTAGATTTAATAAATAAAATATTTTCTAAGCATAAGGCTAATATAGGAACAAAAAAATTTGTAAATACAATTTCTGGATTAAAAGCAAGCTTTATAAGAAGTATATTAGACTTTGCAGTAATTCCAGATAAAGCATATTTAGGAATAAAAGCAGAAATAAAAACGCTATATAGAATGTATAAAAGCAAAAAACATCTACTAGAATGGATAACATCAGAAGAGGCAGAGAAAAAATTCAAAAACGATTTGTTTAATTACTATCAAAATATGTTTTTAAATCTCTTACTGGGAGCGATATTTATTTTATTTATTGAATATTTGTAAAAACAAATTTATGTGTGAAATTTGCTCAAATTATAATTGGACTTATTTGGATATTAGCACCATTTACAATGTGCGTATTATCTAAGAAAGAGCCACAGCAAGAAAAAAATAACAGAGTTAACAACAGGAGAAATAGAATATATAAATGAAGTAGGAAGAAGAACGTGGTGCTATTTTTTAAAGACAATTTAAATAGTAAAGGTCATTTTTTACCACCAGATAATTTTCAAGAAGATAGAAAACCACAAATCGTAATGAGAACATCTCCAACTAATATTGGTCTTGGAATTTTAAGTGTAATTTCTAGTTACGATTTAAAATATGAAAACTTAGAAGATACTATAAATTTGCTATACAAGATGTTAGAGGCAATTCAAAGTCTACAAAAGTGGAATGGACATTTATATAACTGGTATAATATAGAAACATTAGAACCATTAATTCCAAGATATATTTCTTCTGTAGATAGTGGAAATTTTGTTGGTTATATGTATGTTTTAAAAACATTTTTAAATAATATAAAAGAAACACTAAAAAAAATAAAAGTGAATATCAAGAGAAAATAGAACCAAAAAATAAAGTTTCGCTAATGTTGGAAATTACCACTCAAATAATTAATAGTACAGATTTTTCTAAGTTATATAACGAAAAAAATAGATTATTTTCAGTAGGATTTAATTTAGAAGAAGGAAAATTAACAGATTCATATTACGACTTATTAGCATCAGAAGCAAGGCAAACAAGTTTAGTTGCAATAGCCAAAAAGGATGTGTCGGAAAAACATTGGTACAACTTAAGTAGAACATTAACAACACTTAACAATTATAAAGGGCTAATATCTTGGTCTGGAACTGCATTTGAATATTTAATGCCAAATATAAATATTCCACAATATCCAGCAAGTATATTAGATGAATCTTGCAAATTTATGATAATGAGCCAAATGGAATATGCAAAAAAATTAGGAGTACCTTGGGGAATATCCGAAGCAGCATTTAACTTAAAAGACTTAAATAATAATTATCAATATAACAGGTAATTCAAAACTTAAAAAAATTGGAGTCGAAAATATGTATGGGAAAAATATGGCTTCTACGAATCAATAGATTTTACACCAGGAAGAACTAAAAAGGATATACACCTGTAAAAACATATATGGCACATCACCAAGGTTTTAATATTAATAAATTAACAAATTTGGTGAAAGAAAATATTTCAAAAAAAACGATTTATGCAAAATCCGGAAATGCAATCTATTTCTATATTATTAGAAGAAAGAATGCCAGAAAATGTTATTATTACAAACGAGAAAAAAGAAAAAATACAAAAAAATAAAATATACAGCAGATGAAGTATATACAGAAAGAATATACCAAAAAGTAAATGAAAAACTGCCTATATCAAATGTGATTTCAAATGATAATTATACAATAGTTATGAATCAAAAAAGGAGAAGGATATAGTAAGTATAAAGATATTTTAATAAATAGGTATAAGAAAACTAGTGATATTGCACATTTTTTATAAAAAATATTAAAACAAAAAAAAAATATGGACAGGAAATTATCAGGCATATCTTAATATTCCAGATAAATATCAAATAAAATTTACACAAGATAAAGATAAAATAACTAGATTAGATGGTAGTATAGAAACAAAAGAAGAAGTATGTATTTCTCCAAAAGAACCAGTAGAAATAAGAAAATTGGAACTAAAAAATTATGGCAATGAAGAAGAGATATTAGAAATAACTAGTTATCTAGAGCCTGTTATTTCTAATGAAGAGCAAGATTATTCACATTTAGCTTTTAATAATTTGTTTTTAACATATGAATATATACAAGAAACAGGAACAATTGTAGTAAAAAGAACAAACAAAGAGATAAAAGTAAAAAAGATATATTTTTAGAGAAATTTATATTCAGAAGATGAAATGATTGGTGATTTAGAATATGAAATAGATAAAGAAAAATTTAATGGGAGAGGAAATTTATCAATACCAACATTAGTAAAAAATTCAACTCCATTTACAAATAAAATTAGATTAACAATTGATCCTATAGTAGCTTTAAGAAAAACTGTAAAAATAAAATCAGGAGAATCAAAAACAATTAATTTAATAATAACAATAAATGAAGATAAAAATATTGTTTTAGAAAGAATAGAAAATTTAGAAATGAAGAAAATATAAAAAGAACTTTTAAATTATCAAAAGCTAGGGTAGAAGCGGAAAACAGATATTTAGGGATTAAAAGGTAAACAAATAGATATATATCAAAGGATGCTTTCATATTTAATATATAATTGTCCAATTTCAAAAAGTAAAAATAGAAACTAATATGAATGAAAAGTATAGCGTTTATGATTTGTGGAAGTATGGGATATCTGGTGATATACCGATTTTGTTAGTAAAAGTAGGAGATGTAAATGATGTAACAGTAGTTGAAGATATAATAAAGGCTTATGAATATTATAAAACTAAAAATATCAATATAGATTTAATAATAATAAATGAAGAAGAGAGTTCATATGAAAATTACGTAAAAGATGAAATAGAAAAGATATTATTTAACAAAGGTATTGGATATTTACAAAATCAAAATGGAGGAATATTTATATTAAATAATTTAAGTAAAGAAGAAATAAAATTTTTAGAAGTGAGAGCAAAATTAGTACTAGATAGTCATAAAGGAAATTTAAAATCACAATTAGAAGATTTGGAAGAAGAATATTTAGAAAATTTAAAAACAGCAAGTTATGAGCCCAAAAAATCCAAACTGTAGTAGAAGAGGAAAATGAAAAAAAAAGATACTATAAATATGCAAGATTTAAAATATTATAATGAATATGGAGGATTTTCACGGTGACGGAAAGGAATATTTAATAAAAGTAAGAAATGATAATAGATTACCAACTGTTTGGAGCCATGTTTTATGTAATGAAAAATTTGGAACATTAGTTACAGATAGTTTAGGTGGTTATACATGGAGTAAAAATAGTAGACTAAATAGAATAACGGCATGGTCTAATAATAGTGTATTAGACATTCCATCAGAAGTTATTTTTATGGAGGATTTGGAAAGTAAAAATAAATGGTCTATTCGGATTGAATCCTATGCCAGATAAAAAATGATTACTATATAACTTATGGATTTGGATATGCTAAATATTTGCATACAAGTAATAATATAATTCAAAATTTAACAGTTTTTGTTCCAAGAGAGGATAGTATAAAAATAAATATATTAAACTTGAAAAATACATTACCAAGAAAAAAAAAATTTAAAAATTGTTTATTATATAAAACCAGTTTTAGGAGAAGATGAATTAAAATCAAATGAATATATAAATTAGAATTTAAACAAAATTCTAATATAGTTTGTATGCAAAAAATTTAGCTAATTTAGATTTTGACAAAACGGTATATCTTGCAAGTAATGAAAAGATATCATCATATACATGTGATAAAAAAATTCTTCTTAGGAAAAGGATATCTAGGAAATCCAGAAGGATTAAATGCAATAGAATTAAATGGAGAATCAAAATTAGGAAATAATTCTATAATAGCGATTGAATTAAAAATAGAATTAGAAGCCTTCGAAAGTAAAGATGTGTGTTTACTATTAGGCGAAGAAAATACATGTCTTGAATGCCAAGATAAAGCGTATAAATATATGAAAATAAATCAATGTAATGAAGAACTTATAAAGGTAAAAAAAATATTGGGAAGATTTATTAGAAGACTTCAAATAACAACAGAATTGGAATCAACTAATATATTATTAAATGGATGGGCAATTTATCAAACATTATGTAGTAGATTATGGGGGAAAGACAGGGTTTTATCAATCAGGTGGAGCATATGGTTTTAGAGATCAGTTGCAAGATGTTATTTCTATTAAATATTTTGATCCAGAAATAACCAAAAAACAAATAATAAAACATGCAAAACATCAATTTATAGAAGGAGATGTTGAACATTGGTGGCACGAAGAAACAAGTAGGGGAATAAGAACAAGAATTTCAGATGATTTATTATGGCTTCCATTTGTTACATCAGACTATATAAGCTTTACAGGAGATTATTCTATATTAGATATAGTAACTAAATATAAAAAAGGAAAAATGTTAGATGAAGGTGTGGACGAATGTTATGATAAATATGAAGAAGAAAAGATGTAAGAAGATAATATATACAAGCATTGTATAAAAGCTATAGAATATTCATTTAGATTTTGGTGAAAATGGACTACCTAAGATAGGAAGCGGAGATTGGAACGATGGGTTTAGTACAGTTGGAAATAAAGGAAAAGGAGAAAGTGTTTGGCTACGGATTTTTTTGTATAAAGTATTAGACGAATTTATACCAATATGCGAATATAAGTCTGATTTTGGAAAAGTTAAAAAATATAAAGAGATAATGAATAAGTTAAAAAAAGCACTAAATACAAAAGGATGGGACGGAAGATGGTATAAAAGAGCTTTTATGGATAATGGAGATGTTTTAGGAAGCTTGCAAAATGAAGAGTGTAGAATAGATAGTATTGCACAAAGTTGGGCAACAATATCAGGAGCAGGAGATAATGATAAAAAATATATCTCATTAGAAAGTTTAGAAAATCATTTAGTAGATAAAGAAAATGGAATAATTAAATTTTTTAGATCCTCCTTTTGATAAGAGTAAATTGGAACCAGGATATATAAAAAAGCATATTTACCAGGTGTAAGAGAAAATGGTGGTCAATACACACATAGTAGTTGTTGGGCAATAATTGCTGAAAGTATTTTAGGATTTGGAGAAAAAAGCTTTAGAGTATTTTAAAATGATAACACCTATAGAACATGCAAGAACAAAAAGATGCTTCTAATAAATATAAAGTAGAACCATATGTAATTGCAGCAGATATATATGGAGAATCTAATTTAGCAGGAAGAGGTGGGTGGACATGGTACACGGGTTCTAGTAGTTGGATGTATGTAGCAGGGATTAAATATATATTAGTTTTAAGTTTAAAACCAAGTATTCCAAGTGAGTGGAAGGAGTATAATTTAAAATATAAAAATAACAATAGTATTTATAATATAAAAGTAGAAAATCCAAACGGAAAAACAAATGGAGTTAGTAAATTTATAGTAAATGATAAAGAAATAGAAGATAAAAATTAAGATTAAGTAATACTTGTGGAATATATAATATTATTGTTATAATGTAAATATGAGATGTATGAGAAAAAGCAAGTTACAATAAATCACATTATAAAACTATTAAACAAAAGTTTATAGAAAATGTGAAAAAAATGTAACTTTGCTTTTTTTATGTATAAACTAGATTTTGTTAGAGTCATAGTTAATATTATAAATAGATGGAAAGAGTATAAAAAGTTTAACTAAAAATAAAGGTTTTAACTTTAGAAGAGAGACTCATAATTTGACAAAACAGTAAAAATATAGTATTATAGTATACATAATGCCATAAAAGGAGAAGAAATATGTCAGAAGAAAATTTTGATGAAATGGAAAAAACAGCGGAAGAAGAAAAAGAAAATAAAGAAATAGATGAAGAAGAAGAAAAAAGAAAAAGAGCAAGAAAAGAAAGCTATAGAAAAAAAAGAAATAAGAAAAAGAAATAGACGTATAAAAATGTAATGATTGCAATTGGTTCTATTTTAACATATCAATTTATAGTAAATAGAATAGAAAATTATAAAGAATCTTTAAAAGATATTGCACAATATGCTAATAATGAAAAATTGATATCTGAATTAAACAATGAAACTTATAGAAATATTTATAACTTAACACCCGAAGATGTCATGCAATTAGAAAGCTTAGGAGAGCAAATAAGTGAATATAGAAGATTAAAAGAAATAGAAAAAAAGAACTGCAAATGAAGATCTACAATTAGGATATGCAGAAGTAGGAATAGAAGAATATAAAGAAGTTATTCCTACATGGTATGAAAAAAATAGTAACAGGTGAGATAAGTTTGGCAACAGGAGATCCATCAAAAAAAAATTACAATATCTGTGAATAATGAAAAAAGAAGCACAAATTTGTATTAATGAAGGAACTGAAGAAGAAGAAAAAATGGGATAGCGGAAATGTTATGTTTCATAAAATACCAAAACAGTTAGAAGTTGCAATAAAGAAATCACAAAATAAATATAATGATTATATTGAATTGTACAAGCTTTTGATGAAATATCAGGTATATATAATTATACATTTAGAGAGAATGGATTTACTAAATCTATAAAAAGCAATAGAACCAGAATTTTAAAATATAATTTAATGAAATTTGATAGACTTTTTTTTGAAAGTTATATATAATTTAAAAAGAATATCACACATAGTAATAAATGATTAATTATATAAAATAAAAATAGGAGAACTTAAATGGAAACAAAAGAAAGAGTAAATATTCATCAAGTATTATGGTATTTTACCATATTTAGTGTAATGGGACTTATTATAGAAACTATATACTGTTTTATAACAACAGGTGTGTTAGAAAGCAGAAAAGGGTTAATATGGGGCCTTTTTGTCCTGTATATGGAGTAGGAGCTACTTTTCTTATAATATTACTTAACAAATTTAAAAATAACAAAATAAAATTGTTTATATATGGTGGGATAATAGGAGATACAATAGAATATATAATGAGTTATGTACTAGAATCTATATATTCAACAAGATTTTGGGATTATTCATATACTCAGTTTCATTTAAATGGAAGAATTTGTTTAGTATATACTATATTTTGGGCTGTTTTATCTGTAGTATTAATATTATATGTAAAACCGTTAATAGATAAATGTATTAATAGTATAAATTTTAAATATAGAGGGATAGTAGAAAAAACATTGATAATATTTTTAACTTTAGATGTAATTTCTACAATTTGGGCAATAAGTTCATATAAAAAAGAGCTATGAATATTTATTATAAAAATGAAATAAGAAATGATAATACAATTTTTTATAAAATAGAAAAAAATATATTTTCTAATGAAAAAATGGTTAAGACATTTCCAAATATAAGATTTTTAAATGAAAAAAAAGAAGAAATATGGATAAGAGATATAATTTAAAAACAAAAATATAATAGTGGATGAAAATAAAAGTAAAAAAGAAAAAAAAGCAAAGCAAATAATAAAAAGATAAGAAAATATATATAAACTGAAAATTTTAAGTAGCAAGCTAAATAAATTTTGGTATATTAAATTTGAATTTGCTAAAAATATGTAGTATAATAACAAAAAAGTTGCTTATATAAAAAGGAGAGTGAAGTTTATTTTAAGAAGTAAGATATTATATTATTTTAAAAGATCTTTTAAATTAGTAACTTTATTATTAATAGCAGCGGCTATTATAATAAGTATTGTACTTTTTAAAATATAAACCAGTTTATAAAGTTACTTTTTTGAGAAGAAGTTGGGTATATAACTAATAAAAATAGTTTTGAAAAAGTTATAGAAGAAGACATATTAACATCAAACGAAACAGACGTAGCTTATATAACTCTAGATAGTATACCTACTTATGAATTTAAATTAATAAATAAATCAGACGATACAAATGAACAAGAAATTTTAGATAAAATTGCAAATGCAACAGAAACAACATATAAAAAATATGCTATTACTTTAAATGGTGAAAATAAAACATATGTAAATACAATGGAAGAAGCAGAACAAGTAGTAGCAAAAAAAGAAAGAAAAAAACAAAATAGTGATGTTAAATTAGGTATAACAGAAGTATATACAACCAATTTAGAAGAATTAAATACAGTACAAGTAGCAGAGGCAGAAAACTAGTATTAATAATACTTTAAATGACTCTAAAAAAAGTACAGCAAAAGAAGAAAGTACTAAAACACAAGAAAATAAGGCTAATAGTAATGGTAGTGGAAATATATTAAACGGTGTTAACTTTAGTGTAAAACCAGTAACAGGAACAATAACATCAAGATTTGGTAGTAAAGAAAGTATAAGAAAAAATGCACATAAAGGTATAGATATTGGAGCCCCTAATGGTACTACAATAACATATGCAGCAGCAGATGGAAAAGTTACTTATGCAACTTACAATTCTGGTGGGTATGGTAACTTAGTAATAATTTCACATGGAAATGGAATTGAGACATATTATGGACATTGTAGTAAGATATATGTAAAAAAAGGTCAAACAGTATCTGCAGGAGATAGTATAGCAGCTGTAGGATCAACAGGGCGTTCAACAGGAAACCATTTACATTTTGAAATAAGACAGAATGATAGTCAAATAAATCCACAAAAATATGTATATAAATAAAAAGATAAACGACTACTTTTTAATAAGTAGTCGTTTAAAAATAAAAGGGGATGTTTTTTTCTTATTTTGTTAGTAACTGGAGTAAGTGTTACTAACTTTGATAATAATATAACATCCTTTTTTGTTCTTTTGTGAACTAAATGTGATGAATAAGAAAAAATATAACTTTTTATTAAAAAAGAATATTTATAATAAAATATTTTTGGCTAATTATAAAACAAATAAAAAAGTATAAGAATTTTTATTTTCTTATACTTTTTTTATATGATATAAAGGTTATTTTGGAATATGCTCTATTTTAGATTTTAAATTTCTTTTTTATTTCTATTTTATAAGTTAAGGTTGTTCACCTAAAGTAACTGTTATTTCTTTTTCTGAACCATTTCTATAAACTTTTAATTTCATTTCATCACCAATACTATGTTTATTTTTTAAATCATTTAGTTCATTCATTGTTGTGATTTTTTGTCCATCAGCTTCTATAATAACATCTCCGTTTCTAATATCAGCTTTTTGTGCACTTGAAAAATCTTCTACAGATTGAACATAAACACCAGTAACTAAATTATTTGCTTTTTGCAGTTTGTTCATCAAGATCTCTACCAGTTATTCCAATATAAGGTCTTTTTACTTTGTTATATTGAATTAGTTGTGAGTAAATTTCTTTTGTTGAGTTAATTGGAATTGCAAATCCCAATCCTTCAATTCCAGTTCCAGAAAGTTTTAAAGTATTTACACCAATAACTTGTCCTTTACTATTAACTAATGCACCACCACTGTTACCAGAGTTTATAGCAGCATCGGTTTGAATTAATTTATAAGTTTTTCCATCTGAATCTGTAACTTCTCTATTTACAGCACTAATCATTCCTGCTGTAACACTACTTTGCATACCAAGAGGGTTACCAATTGCCATAGAAAATTCACCTACTTGAACAGAATCAGAATCGCCAAGCTCAGCGGCTGTAAGACCTGTTTTATCTATTTTAATAACAGCTAAATCTGTTTGTTCATCTGTTCCTATGATTTCAGCATCATATGCTGTTTCATCATTATATAAGTAAACTGTAACTTTATTTGCTTTTCCTACTTCATAATATGATGAACTAGATGATGTATTAACAATATGATTGTTTGTTAATATATATCCATCTTCACTAATTATAATTCCAGAGCCTTCAGCTTTTGGCAGTGCTATTTGTTGTGTAATTTCTGTAGAAAATAGAATTTACAGAATATTTAACTGTGATTCCAACGATAGAAGGTCTTACTTTTTATTTGCTACATTAACACCTGTTTCAGAGTAATTACTAAGTGAAACTAAATTGTCATTACCAGATTGAGTTTGAGGTTCTTGTGTAACTGTATTTGCTACAGTAGTTTCTTGATTATTATTAGAATTATTTGTAAATATTTTTTCTCTTATAGTAGGAACTCCAAAGCAGGTTCCAATTACTATAACAGTACCTAAAGCACCACATACAAATGGCATTAGGACACTTTTTTTCCAAATCCTACTTTTGCTTTTTCTTTTATGAGAATTAATAGCAGTGTATGTACTTACTGGTTGAATATTGTTGTTTTTTTTGTTCATTATTATTTGATTCATTATTTTCCATAAAATACCTCCATAAATTATTATTAATAATATATCCTATTTAGGTAATATAATACAATATTTTTGTGAAAATTTAGTGAAAAGAATGTAAAAAATAAAAAACAATTCAGAATATTTTGTTAATATATAAGATTTTTTGTTAAAATGAAATGTCTATTTTTTATACTTGAAAAAAAAATAATAAGTATATATATAATATGAAAAAATAGATAAAAATAAAGTTTTAAAATACAATATATAAGATTAATTAGAAATTTAGAAGTCTTAATTTTAGTAAAAACATTATAAAATAAATATATATGTAGTAAAAATAAAATTTAAATGAAAGTATGATAATAGATGCTAAAATAAAATTAATTGAATATATATTAATAAGTGTAAAACAAGAAAAATTAACTTACTAGATATTAAATAAATACATAGTATAAGTTGTTAGAAAAAAATACAAAAAAAGAAAAAAGAAGAATATATATGAAAGAAAAAGAATTATTAAGATTACAAGAAATTAGAAAAATTGAAGAAGACTTATATGAAAAAGGAGTAGAATATATTTTGTGGTATAGATGAAGCTGGAAGAGGACCTTTAGCAGGTCCGGTAGTAGTTGCAAGTGTAATTATGCCAAAAGATTCTATGATTGAGGGAGTAAATGATTCTAAAAAAGTTTCTGAAAAGAAAAGAGAAAAAATTATATGAGGAAATTACAAAAGAGGCTATTAGTTATGGGGTTGCAATAATAGATCAAAATGAAATAGATAGAATTAATATTTTAAATGCAACAAAGCATGGATTAACAACATCAATAAAAAGAATTAAAAGTAAAACCAGACATAATATTAGTAGATGCACTAACTAAAATAGATACATGTGGAATTCCATATAAGTCTATGATAAAAGGTGATGCAAATAGTTATTCTATTGCTTCTGCATCTATTATAGCTAAAGTTACAAGAGATAGAATTATGAGAGAGTGGGACAAAGTATATCCAGAATATGGCTTTGCTGGACATAAAGGATATGGAACTGCAAAACATATTGCAGCAATAAAAAGAATATGGACTTTGTCCATTACATAGACTAAGTTTTGTGAGTAGCATCTTTAGGTGTGAAAGTTGCTAAGATGTCTGGAAGAGGACTTGGAGCAACTGGTGGTAC
>VOFC01000593.1_pt1 | contig 12001 bp, 13 predicted proteins | sample 5384161 | NCBI WGS metagenome assembly VOFC01 (sample SAMN12384722, study PRJNA508395) | human gut metagenome | isolation source: healthy gut B | host: Homo sapiens | reverse complement strand
TACCTCTATATCCTTTAACGTCTGGTTAAGCAGACAATCCACACACCTGTCTATATACTTTTCAGCATTATATACTGGTATAACAATTGATACCTTTACCATTAATTCCTGTGCAAGCATAGACTGTCCAGCCTGTGCAAGAATGTTGTTCTTGCTGTATTCAACCATCTCTGTAGCCATATCTACATCACGGATACGTGATTCAGCTGCTGATGTATTCTCACTTGTTGTATTAAGGTTGTTGATAGTATGCTCAAGTCTGTTCTGAATAGCACCAAGCTTAGATCTCATGATTAGATACTGAATTGATAGCTGCCTGAATAGAAGCCATTGCTGCACCTGCTGCTGAGAATGAACTTACCTTAAGTCCGCTAATCTTAAGTGAAGAAGCATTCATATTTAATAGAAATTGAAATACTCTGTCCTGATAATGCACCTACCTGTAAGTTCTTTCCTGTGAATGTACCATCAAGCAGGTTCATTGAGTTGAACTCTCATTCATTCTCTGAAGAATTGAATGTATCTTCATTAAGAGCACCTTCAGCTACCTGAATAAGTGAGATACCATCCTGTGCATTATCAGATGCCTTTTATTAAGACCTCTGATCTGGCTTCTCATCTTCTCTGAAATTGAAAGACCTGCAGCATCATCACCAGCTCTGTTAATTCTGTAACCAGATGATAACTTCTCTGTTGACTTCTGCTGTGCATCTGAACTACGCTTAACTGTCTGTTAGTGTTCATTGCTGATAAATTGTGTTGTACTACCATAATATTTTCCTCCTTGAAATTAATTAAATTGATTCAGATCATCCTTATATTATATCGGACTATTGTTCATTAACTTTAGCCATAATAAAACGTTCCGTTTTTTGTACATGTCAAAATATAAATATACCTTAGTTCTAAAACTTTATTAAAATATAATATATTTGTATTATTTCTTATGATCCATAAACTGCGGTTCCATAAACTGTGGTTCATTGCTCACCTTGCTCATATTCTGATTCACGGAATTCAACATCTGCTTTAACCCTGTCATATACTGACTGAAAGCCTTCATCAAGTGCATTGAGCATATCTATACACTCTGCTTTATTCTCCATGTTCTTCTGGAACTTATCACCATCAAATTCTCCCGATGTAACAATACGTTCCTGTTCAACATTGTAATCAACTATGTCCTGTAATATCTTTTTTCTTCTTTTCAAGACTGCTTGTCATTATCTGAAGATAATTCTCTGTTTCCATAGTCATCCTCAACTTTATAATCTTAAACTACCATACATTGCTTCTTAAATAGTTGTGTTATAATAGCTATTTTAAATCAATATCTTATTTATTTCCTGCGCGCTTCATGACTTCTTTCCATGTATCACGCATTCCTCTTAGTTCATCTGTTGCCTTTTCAAGAAGTTCAAGGTCTTTCTTCATATTAGCATCAACAAGTAATCCATATATATACTTATAAAGCTTATCGAAATCCTCTGCTACAGGATACTTATGATTAAGTGTAGCCTGAAACTCTTCTATAATCATCTCTGCCTTAACAATATTAGTATGAGCTTTCTCCATGTCCTTTTTTTCTATAGCAACTGCTGCTATATTACAAAACTTAATAGCTCCTTCATAAAGTAAAAGTGTAAGTTCTGCTTTGGTGATGCAGTTAACACCTTATTACGATTATACTGTTGAGCCATATTCTGATTATATATCATAGCTTATCCTCTCCCGATGTTCATACATCCTTGTATTTATCAATATTGTGTGCGTTACATATAATACATATGCTTATTACATGTCATATGTTAAATTATATGTAATGCAACACAACGTAACATAAACAAATCATTCTAGGTAATATTATACATTAATTACCAATAAATTCAATAATATTATTATATATTTACTTATATTTTCATGTATATTTTTATATATGATGTTAAGGTTCAAATATATTTGCCCCCTAAGCTTTTATTGATATTATCAACTTCCAAAAAGTCCCGACATAGAAGATGACTGCGAATTAAGCTTAGCAAGTGCTGACTCCATAGCTGAGAACTTACTATAGTAGTAATCTTCCCATGTTGATACCTTTGATTCAGCATCACTTATCTTTGTATTGTATTCTGAATACTGTGTATTCATCTGCTTATCATTGTAAATCGTGTATGCGCTGCTTACAGATGATGATGCCATCTTGTTACCAAGATCAGTATATACTTTAGTACATAACTGTGAGAAGAATGAAACTACTGTCTCAGGATCACTTGCAATAGCTGCTCTTAGCTTATCTTCGTTTCCTGATGTAGTTGTATCATCCTTATCACCATCTATATGGTACACACCCTTTTCGTTCTCACCTGATGCGAAATATCCGAGTGTTGATATACCAAAGCTTGACAGAGCATAGCTCTTGCCATTAATAATAAATGATGATGCCATATCATTCTTTAATGTATTGGCAACACTGTTTAGTGTATCATCTTTTCTAAGAAGCGAATCCTTAATCTTTGTCTCCCACTTTTCAACCTCTTTATCAGACATAGCATCCTTTTCTTCATCTGTTAAAGGCTCATATCCCTTAGAGCTGTCTGCGTTATAAGCCTCATCCATAGACTTGATAAGCTTGTTGTACTCTGTGAACATGTCCTTGATAGACTTGTATATAGCATCTACATCTGTGTCTGTTGTTATAGTAACTGGCTCATCGTCCTTTGTTTCTGCTGTAGCCTGGATAGTAAGGCCATTGATAGAGAATGTGCTTGTGTTGCTGGTGAACTCAGCACCATTAAGTTCTATCTTTGCATCTACTCCTACTATTCGTACTGCACCTGTAGTACCAGCTGTTGATGAGCCTGCGGCTGTTGTACCTGAAGCTGCTCCTGTTGTTGCTGATGTAGAAGCCGCTGCATCTGCTTCTGCCACATATGCTTTAGCCGCACTTATTTTGTTATCAAGCAGTGTTTTGGCTTTTGCTTTGGAATCAGTGTTCGTATTATTAACCTCTTCTACAACTTTAGTATTAGATGCATCTGCTACTGCTTCATTGGTATCCTTGTTTAATGTAACATAACCATCTTTGACAAGATTATCCATAATCTCCTGATTCTTTGTATAGTCAGAAATCAGAGAATTATAGCTTTCAAGCTTCTTAGTGTCTTTATTATACTTATTATACAGTTCTTCATTGTCTTTTTTCATGGCTTCTGTATCATATTCATATATAATATTGCCCTGTTCATCTTTAACTGTACTTCCGTCTGAATTAGTCTTTGCTTTTTTATACTTGTTATAATCTGCGTTAGCAGCTATATCAGCTTTTAGTTGATCTCTACTAGCTGTTACATCATCAATTGACTTGGCTGTTCCCCATGTATCACTGCTTTTCAGTGTGTCTACTACCTTCTTTGCTGCATTATACTGGTCAGCATATTTCTTAGCAACCTCATCAGCAGTCACCTTTGTATACATAGATTCCAGCTCATTATTATATGCAGCGCTGCCATCTGTCAGCTTGGAAAGTCTATCACATTCTTCGTATTCCTTTGAAGCTTTATTCGGACTTACATATAAGCCAAGCTTCTTAAGCGAATCATTTCCGGCGGTATCGTTAGCCGTAAGACTAAAGTCTCCCTTTGCTCCTGATGTCTTTGAACTTATAAAGAATCTTGCATTATTCTCATCAAAGCTGGCCTGTACACCAGCATCCTTTAACTTTACAACGAACTGGTTGACAGTCATATCCTCTGTCAGCTCTATATTAGTACTCTTGCCGTCTACTGATAGTGTAACACTTCCCTGTGATGTGCTTCCTGTTATATCAGACAGCTTCGATGAACCTGTAATCTTGGAAGAACTGTCTGTTGCATTCTTAACCTCACCACCTGTAAGATAACCTGATGATGCAAGCTTCTTTACCTTAAGCTTCTGTGTACCTGCAACCGCACTTGAGCTTGCTGTTACTGTAGCTACCGTTGAGTTAGATACTGTTGACTTCTTAAGGCTGTATGCGTTAGATAATCTTCCTGCTGACAGCTTTCCACTATAGAAGCTATATATACTTGTATTCATAGTCTTCCATTTTTCCTGTTTCCATGAAAGCTTTGTCTGTGCTTTGACAAGATTGTCTTTTTTTTAGCTTATATCCTGATACAAGTGCAGATACAAGTGTCTCTGTATCCATACCTGAGACCATACCCGATAATCTGATTGGCATATTATTCCTCCATTCTTATATATTTCTTCATAACATTATGTAATTCTTTATCTCTTCTCATCCACAAGTATACCAGCAAGCTCCCATGCCTTAGCAAGCATCTCAAGTGCCTTTTCTGATGGTATCTCCTTGATAACTTCATCTGTATCCTTATCCTTAATCTTAATCGTAATACGGTTAGTTGGCTCGTTGTATCCGAACTCTGCTACTGTATTATGATTGATAACCTTCTGGATATCTTTAAGCTTCTGCATAGAAGCTTCTTTCTGTTCTTCCTGCTGCTTAAAGCTTGATTGTGCACCACTGTTGCCATTGTTACTGCTGTTGCTGTCTGCATTAGCTCTCTGTGATGTACTCACCTGCATAACTGCAGCTATATGTGCTGCGCTGTTTACTGAATCCTGTGAATTATTAGTTTCTGCTGCTGGTGCTGCACTAACCTTGTTAACCTGTGCAGCCTGCGTTGCGTGGCTCTGATAAGCTGCCTGGCCACTTATCTTCTCAATTCCCATTATCTTTCACCTCCGTGTGCGTATACATATACGAGTGACAGCTTTTCCACATCACCCATACAATCATCGTAAATATATCAAACCTTATACCCTGCTAAGAAATCCTTTTCTTTGCATACTGGTCATTAGTTTCTATTTCTTATATCGGCAATACATGTAAAAATATAATACCAGCCTTTTTATTTGTCCTGCTTCGTAAACAGTTTATTAAGTGCAGCCATATCTATCTTCTGCTCTGCAGCCTCTTTGTTGGCATCTTTTATCTGTACATATACTTCTTTACGATATATAGGAACGGACTTTGGAGCTGTGATGCCAAGCTTTACCTGATCGCCTTTTATCTCGATTACTGTTATCTCAATATCATCATTGATAATGATTGCTTCGTCCTTCTTTCTTGATAATGCCAGCATTCTACTCCCCCTTCCTTTCGTTAAGAATATCATAAATAGGGTATCTGACAGCATAATCCTCATTATCTGCTATAAGCTGGACACCCTTCATAGTGTCAGCATTGATTATGATAGGAGCCTTTAAGTTAATAGTCATCTTTGTAAGATCCTCTGGTACTGTAAGTGTACAGAACACTGCCAGATTGGCTGATTGTATATCCTCACCAAGTGTGTTAAGTATCTCATCCTCCACAACAGGATCATAACCTTTCATGATATACTCCGGCTTCATGACAGGGAGTGCCAATGCTGCCTCATCAAGCGACTGAAGCCACATGATAGCTGCTTCATCTCCCTTTTCTACATCATATATAAGTGTGAATTTCTTGCAATCCTCAAACCCTATTATTCCAAGGTCAAAAGTAACTATTTTATTATCATCAATATCTACAGTGCCAAACCACCTAGTATCAACCTGCATATATACCTCCTTGTTTTTGCGAAGCAAAAATCCGAGTTCTCCACGCGAGGAGAGGTATTTGCCTCCTTGTTTTTTGCGAAGCAAAAAATGCGACTGTCCTTACAGGAGCAGAGGCATATTTACCTCCCCTTGTTTTTATATACTGAATCTTTCATTTATGGATTCAGCATATTTTTAGCCTATAAAATCCAGCAATGTCTGCTGTACAACCTTACTTGCTGCTGAAAGTGCTGCGTTGTATACAAGCTGTGCTGCTGTATAGTTTACTACCACTTCCTCAAGGTCTATATCTTCGTTCTGTGACTTAAGACTTTTGAAGTTGGTCTTCTGTTCTGTAAGTCTTGTCTTTGTAAGGTCAAGACGCTGAATTCTGTTACCTACATCTGCCTTTGCATTAGATATCTTCTCCTGATATCCCTGCATCTGTCCGATGCCCTTCTCGAAAGCCTTTGTCATCTGATCCTTTGCAAGATTCTTCTGCTTATTTAGTCCTTCGAGCATGTCATCAAGCTTTTTCTGGTCGTCAGTACCTGCATACTTTTCTTCCTTCTTCATGCTCTCGACTTTACTTATCTGATTCTCGATATCTATAGTATTCTGCACAGCTGCCATGATATCATCTACATTTCTGCCAAGATATATATCAAAGCTTTCGTCTGCCTGTGTATTAACCTTAAGCTTCTGTGTAAAGTTTACGTTATATTCAATATCTTCGCTCTTCTTTACGTAGCTTATACCTGTAACATTGTCTACACATGTAAAATACATTGTCGGATCCACATCGCCCTTTTTAAAGTTGGACTTTTCATACTGTACTGAAAATGAGTTGTTGGTGTATGTATTGTTGTATACATTCTCACCAAGAAGTACTTCTCCAAGCTGCGAGTTAATAGCTATTTCATCATCGCCAGGTATATAGTTTGAATCTGCTGTAAATGTTATACTCACTGGATTGCCGCTTCCATCATCCAGAGAATCTATAGTCTCACCATTGGCATTTACTATTCCTGTTACATTAGCCGTTCCATCATCATTCTTAGTTACTGTAGCCACATTTCCACTGGCATCTGTAATCTTAAATGTTCCATCAGCGTCTACCTCTGAGTAACCCAGCTGTATTCTATGAACTGTAGCCACATTAGGTGTCACTATCTTGCCGTCTGTATCCTTCTTGACATTCAGATTAATGATATCTTCGTTTGTATATGCATTGGTATATACCTTTTTTTCTACTGATGTTCTCTCTGTCAAAGCTCTGTGTTATGGTATAATCTGCCTCAGCTGCTTTAACATCTGATGGATATGTGAGCGGTCTGTCTGTAGCAAAGCCTGTAAATACATATCTTCCGGCATAGTCTACATCACCCTGCACATAGTATGAGTTCTTCAGCTTGTCAAGTGTCTGTATGATTGTATTACGCTCATCTGATGAATAAGAATCTGAAGCACCCTGGTTGCAATATGAATACAGCTGGTAAACTATATCATATCCCTGTGCAAGTGCATCCTGCGTAACCGAAAGCCATGATGAAGCATCGGGTATATTCTTATCTACATACTGTGTTACCTGGTCAAGGCTGCTTCTGAGTCTGAGTGCTCTTATAGCTATGATTGGGTCATCAGAAGGCTTGTTAATCTTCTTCTGTGTAGATAACTGTGTATCCATGGTATTTATCTGGTTCTTATTAGCCTGTATGTTAGCTATAGAACTGTTTATCATCATCTGATTCGTAACTCTCATATATTCCACCTCGTATCTATATCGATTTATGTGATATCTGCATTTTTAAAATCTTCTTTTTATGAATAATCTTCTTTTATAAATATTCTTCTTTAGTATAAATATTCTTTTTGCACTTATCTTGTCTGTGCCTGCGTGCAAAGCATTTATATAAAAATGTTATTAAGTATATCCGGCATATTTCACATTTTATAAGCCTGTCCGGTTAATAAGCTTATCATATATCTGATTCATAACTGACATCATCTTTGAGCTTAAATTATATGCCTGCTGGAACTTTACAAGATCCATGGCTTCTTCATCTGTATCAACACCCATTACAGATAATCTCTGGTTCTGTATAGTTGTCTTAAGATTGTTGTAGTTTGTTAAAAATGTCTTAGCCTTGCTTGCATCTATAGACATATCACTGACTATAGTTTCAAGGAAGTATGAACCTGTACCACCATCAAACAGTCTTTCCTTCTGTAATGCATTAAGCTTATCCATAATGCTTGCACTGCCTTCGCCTTCGCTTACTGTTGTCTTTGTTGCAAGCTTGTTGGCATCCTTAAGAAGCTCAGAATTAACTGATACTGTTGAGGCTGTAAGTGTCTTTGAATTATCTCCCACTACAAACAACGCTATACCCTTATTAGCAGCATCCTCTGTTTTAGCATCTGATACATATCCACTCTTAAATATGTTGTTGACTGCCTGTGAGAATGTCTGTATGAACTGGTTAAGCTGTGACTGATAGTAAGGAATACCCTTATAGTTAACATTTGCAGAAGCCTGTGGATTCGTCTCTGTCACTCTGTTTCCATCATCATCAAGCTTATAGCTGCCATCTGCATCTGTTGCAACTGATTCTATCTCACCGTTACAACCGTCCCTTATATCTACAAGTGCCTTAAGCTGACCGCCAAGTGAAGAACTATATATGTCAAAAGGATCATCATCGCTCCACTGTACGTCATATAAGCCTTCTGCATCGCTTGCGTTTCTTTTCTGCGTTCTTGCGACTACCTCAAGTGTCTTATAATCATAGTTGTTTACAAGCGACTGTCCGTTAACAGTTATCTGGAAGGATGTAAGTCCGTTTGCTATCGGTGTCTCTTTAGTTGATATATTGATATACTTTGACAGATCATCAACAAATGCATTTCTCTGATCTCTTAAGTCGTTAGCATCTCCATAGCAGGCTTCTATCTGGTTAATCTGCTTATTAAGTGCTGTTATGTTCTGTGCAAGTGTATTGATATGGTCTATAGTATCTTTAATCTCATTGTTAGCATCTGACTGCACATTTCTTAAGTTAACTGACAATGTGTTGAAATAATCCGACATACTTTTTGCGTTATTTATAAGCTGGTTCTTTGCCGATTCATCAGATGGTGTTATAGTCAGCTGGTTAACTGCTGAAAAGAAGTTGCTGTATTCTTTAGAGAATCCGTTAAGTATAAACTCATTCAGATAGTCCTCTATCTGTGTCATGTAGTTGTTCTTTGATTCATACTGTCCATAGTTAGACATATTGTTTCTATACTTCTGGTCATAGTAGCTGTCTCTTGTCTGATTGATGCCGACAACATCAACACCGGCACCTATAGTTCCATATGATGAAAATGTTCTTAACGAGTCAGCTGCCTTTAACTCTGCACTCTGCTTTGTATAGCCTTCTGTATTAATGTTTGACAGGTTGTGCGCTGATGTTGTTATGGATGTCTGCGCTGCCTGAAGTCCTTTATATGATATTGATAAACCAAAAAATGTAGATGCCATATTATTTCTCCATTCTTGTTGTTTCCTATAGTCTCTTTAACCGACTTACTGTTTCTAAGTCTGCTGATTACTCTAAAATAAGCCAGCCATTATTATCAAATCATGATGTAAGTGGCAAAAGGTTCATCTGTTATTCATCATGCATGTCCAAGTGATGTAACAAGATGTTCTATCATCTCACTTACTACGTTGATATATCTTGAAGCCGCATTATATGCGTGCTGATACTTAATCATCTTCTGAAGCTCTTCATCAGATGATACACCTGATGTCTGTAGTCTCTGGTTGTCATAACCATTGACCATGGTTGTCTGGTTGTTGACATACTTGGTAAGCACGCTTCCCATCGTAGCAAACTCACCTATATAATCATTGTAAAATGTGTTGAAATCTGCCTTTGCATAGTTCTCAGGATTAAGTGATGCAAACTTTTTGCTGAATGTATCTATAAGCTCATTTACCTTTGAGAAATCCTCTTTGCCATGCTCTGTAGATAGAGGAAGTGTACCTACATTCTGTGAAGCCTTAGGATTGACGATCAGATTACCAAGTGTATAGTCAGTTTCAAAGCCAGTAACATTCAGGTTGTTTCTTACATATATTGTACCGCCATCTGCACCTGTGATCTGCTTATATCTGTCTGTACCGTTTCTTTTAAAGAGTTCAACACCTCTTGTTTCATCGTCATCCATGCCATATCCAGCCTTGCTCATATCAAGTATCTTGTATGTCATGCTGTCTATATTCTCTGTTTCTTCCTCGATTAGCATCAACATACAGCTTTTCAGATGCTTCATAACTGTATGTTCCATCACCATTTTCTTTTCCGGCAACTACGTTGCCATGGCTGTCATAAAGCACATCATGTGTCGATGCATTGTATACATACTTCTCTGCCTTTAATATATTGCCATCTGCATCTGTGAGCTCTTTTGTTGTATCCATGGTAGTTTCCGGACATAAAACATCATTCATGGCTGTTACTATTCCATTTACAAGCTTGTCAAAGCCTGCTATAGCACTAAGGATAGCTGATGGCTCTATATACTTGTTATAGTAATCCTGCTTCTGCTGATACGCATCCATGGCACTATTATATTCTGCCATACCCTGCTCTGTTGTAAGATCATAGTCTGCTCTTTCAGGCATTACTGGAATATCTGTGTAGTTTACCTCTATAACACCTCTTGCGATAAGCAGTCCTTTAAGCTTGCCTTTATCTGTATCATTGGCATTGTTTGCCTGCTTGTCAAAGTTATATACATCCTGCTGATATCCCTCCCACTGAGGTATAAGCAGTCCATATGTTCCTTCTTCTCTTACGCTCATCTTTGCGATATCATTTTTTGTTATAAATGGGACATTCTCGGCACTTACTATTACTTCGCCATCCTTTGTCTCATAATAATCAATATCTATATACTTACTAAGCTCATCAAGTGCAAGATCTCTTGAATCTCTTAAATCGTTCGCACGCTCCACGCCTGCCGCTTCGACCTTAACGATGCCTTTGTTAAGATTATATATCCTCTGTCCAAGTGAATTAATCTTTTCCACCATGTTGTTTACTTCGGTATTCAGTGTGACCTGATAATCCTTAAGTCCACTATATATAGCCTCTGAACGGTCTATGAAGGCTGTAGCATTCTGTATAAGTGATGACCTTGGCTATAGTACTTGTTGGATTCTTTGTAAGTTCGTTTACTGCATTGTAAAGGTTTGTGATATGCTCCTGATAAGTAACTCCCTGCATTTCACCAAACCAGTCTTCAACCTCGTATACTGCATTAGCCTTGGCTTTCATAGAATCCCAGTCTTGAACTTTCAGTTCTGTATGACCTGTCTATGAACTCATTCCTTATACGGCTTATCGCATCTATATCTACGCCTAAGCCATACTTGCCTTTGTTAAGGCTCTTAGAAAACACGTTAGCATATGTTGAATCTGCAAATGTTATCTGCTGCCTTGTATACCCTTCTGTATTAACATTGGAAAGGTTATGTGCTGTTGTATTAAGTGCTGTCTGTGACGATCTTAAGCCTGTGGCTCCTACCATCAGCGACCCCATTCCGTTTGCCATAATTCCTCCATTAAAAAAATCACACTATCAAAAATAAAACTGGTTCTAATACCGCAGTACCATTAAACATCCCAATTCAATCCTTTGAAAATGTGATTCTTATATTATATCTGATATTATTCTATACTTGTATGTAAGTCCAGCCTGCTTCAATCCTTTTCCACATACCAAACTTAATGTAATCTTTTATAATCTTTTATCTGTTTTAATACTTTTCTTTAGTTTATATCACTGCTTTGCATCAAATCCTGTAGCACCTGTTATTTCCTGTTCTTCATAAGCTGTTCTTCCATAGTTGCCTGTCTGTGGCTTTAACACTGAGTTTTTTGCTAGATCAAGCTCAAACTGAATCATATCCATAGATTCTTTAAGCAGCAGCTTATTGTTCTCGTTAGCCGCTGTAAGCTGGCTAAGTGTTCTTTTAAGCTTAAGATATATGCTCTGAAGAGCATCATGCTCTTTAGCTTTCTTTTCAAGTATCTGTACTATGTGTTCAACCTTTATCTCTTCATATGGAAGTCTTAGCACATTACATATATCCTTCACATCTTCCTGTCTTTTTTTTCTCATATACATCTACTTCTTCTATGAGCTTCTGCTCTCTTGTAAATATCTCCTGAAGTTTTTCGATATTGCCACTTACTATGGCAGATGTTTTTTCATTCGACAGACTAAGGAGCTTCTCATATCCATCATTCTCATTCGTAAGGTCTTCGATTAAACAATCTATCGCTTGCCATATATGCTCCTCCGTCTTAAGATTATCGTGTCAGCAAACTATAAAACTGTACAGCAATGCACAATCCCAATG